>Ga0209555_10002465_pt1 | contig 13030 bp, 12 predicted proteins | sample SaaInl85LU_5_DNA_FD_184643 | JGI IMG/M metagenome (GOLD analysis project Ga0209555, IMG submission 184643) | Marine microbial communities from expanding oxygen minimum zones in the Saanich Inlet - ESP_85LU_5_DNA (SPAdes) (version 2) | ecosystem: Environmental > Aquatic > Marine > Intertidal... | reverse complement strand
AAATGTTTGGCACGTTTAGAGCGTTTAGGCGCTGTGGTGTCGTTTCAATTGCAGTAAGCTGCAATTGTTTTTAAGGGATTTAAAAATGCTAGTGGGACTAGTAGTGGCGAAGCCGTGGAAAAAATAAAGATGTCCATAGAAAAAATGGGATTTTTGCAATAAAAATAAATAAGCTGACTACCGGTGGTAGTCGAGAAAAAAAAGTAGGTAATAAGTATTAATATGAATTTAGATAAAATAAAAATTGCAGTGATTGGTCAAGGTTATGTTGGCCTTCCTTTAGCTATTGAGTTTGGAAAAAAATACCCAACCTTAGGATTTGATATCAATGTAGGTAGAATTGATGAATTAGACAAAGGAGTTGATCACACAAATGAAGCTACACCAGAACAGTTAAGAAGTGCTAAACAGCTTACTTTTAGTGCAAATATTAACGAGATTAAAGATTGCAATATCTATATTGTAACAGTTCCAACCCCTATTGATGAATTTAAAACTCCAGACTTAAATCCTTTAAGAGGTGCCTCTAAAATGCTTGGCGAGATCCTTAAAAAAGGAGATACTGTCATTTATGAGAGTACTGTGTACCCGGGATGTACGGAAGAGGTTTGTGTGCCTTTATTAGAGAAATCAAGTGGCTTAATTTTTAATACGGATTTTTACTGTGGATATTCGCCAGAGAGAATTGTTCCAGGGGACAAGGTAAACACCTTAACCACCATTAAAAAAGTAACATCAGGATCAACTCCTGAGATTGCTAATTTTGTAGACGATTTATACAGTTCAATTATTACTGCAGGTACTTTTAAGGCCACAAGTATGAAAGTAGCAGAAGCTAGTAAAGCCATTGAAAATGCACAACGTGATGTTAATATATCTTTTGTAAATGAATTGGCTTTAATATTTGATAGGGTGGGTATAGATACTCAAGATGTTCTTGATGCCGCGGGTACTAAGTGGAATTTCCTTAAATACAAACCGGGCCTAGTAGGAGGACACTGTATCAGTGTAGATCCCTATTACTTAGCATATAAAGCAGAAAACCTTGGCTATCATCCAGAAGTGATTCTAAGTGGTAGGCGTGTAAATGATAACATGAGCACATTTGTAGCTAATAAAATGATCAAAATGCTTATCAAAGCAGGTAAACAAATAATGGGCTCTAAAATTTTAATATTAGGAGTTACTTTTAAAGAAAACTGTCCAGATATTCGAAATTCAAAAGTAGCAGATGTCTATAATGAATTAAAAGAATTTGGATTGGAAGTTGATGCTTATGATTATGAAGCTGACCCTGCTGAAGTAAAAGAAGAGTATGGTATAAATCTTATAGATCAGATTAAAGCAAAATATGATGGAATTTTATTAGCAGTTTCGCATAATAAATTTTCAATGATAAATATTGAGTCTTTAAAAAAAGATTCTAATACTGTTGTTTATGATTTAAAAGGATTTCTCCCAAGAAATTTAGTTGATTCAAGATTATAAAATAGATGAAAAATATACAAATGGTTGACCTTAAAGGTCAATACAACAAGATCAAAGATCAGATCAATACTGCAGTGATTCAAACGATCGAATCAACCAGTTTTATAAATGGTCCAATTGTTAAAGAATTCGCTCATTCGTTAGAAAATTACTTAGATGTGAAGCATGTAATTCCCTGTGCTAATGGTACTGATGCTATTCAAATAGCACTTATGGCATTATCTTTAGAGCCTGGTGATGAAGTTATTTGTCCTTCCTTTACATATGTTGCAACTGCGGAAGTAATTTCTCTTTTGGGGTTAACTCCTGTGATGACGGATGTAGATCCAGATACTTTTAATATAACTGCTGATATAATTAGACCTCATATAACAAGTAAAACTAAAGCAATTGTACCTGTTCACCTTTATGGGCAATCTTCGGATATGGAAGGTATTATGGATTTAGCTAAGGAGTTTGGTCTATATGTAATTGAAGACAACGCTCAAGCAATAGGCGCTAAATATACTTTTAGTGACGGGACTGTAAAAAGTACAGGTACTATTGGTCATATAGGCACAACTTCTTTTTTTCCATCGAAAAATTTAGGCTGCTATGGTGATGGAGGGGCAATGTTTACAAATGATGATGAAATTGCTAAAAATCTTAAAATGATAGCTAATCATGGTCAAGAGGTAAAGTATTATCATAAAGTTACAGGTTGTAATTCTAGATTAGATTCAATTCAAGCTGCAATTTTAAATATTAAATTAAATCATTTAGATAGTTATTCTGTTTCAAGAAATAAAATGGCTAAAAATTATGATGAAAATTTCTCAGAGATTCCAGAATTATCGATACCAAAAAGACAATACAATTCAACACATGTATTTCACCAATACACATTAAAGATTCTACCTGAATTAAGAAATTCTCTGATTGATTTTTTAAAGGAAAATAATATTCCTGTGATGATTTATTATCCGGTTCCACTTTATAAACAAGAAGCATTTAGCAGCTATGTAAATGTTGATTTTAGTATAGAAAATGTGGAACAATTGTGTAATTCAGTTTTTTCACTTCCTATTCATACAGAAATTGAAAATTCATCCCAAGATTTTATTATTCAAAAAGTAAAAGAATTTTTTAATAAATTATAAATGGATTCAAAAAATTATTTCGTTCACGAAAGTTCCTATGTTGACGATCCTTGTCAAATTGGAAAAGGAACCAAGATTTGGCACTTTTCTCATATTATGAAAAACTCAAAAATTGGCGAAAATTGTAATATTGGACAAAATGTAGTTATTTCCCCTGATGTTATTTTAGGAAACAATGTTAAAATACAAAACAACGTTTCTGTATATACTGGTGTGGTTTGTGAAGACGATGTATTTTTGGGCCCCTCTATGGTTTTTACAAATGTTATAAACCCACGAAGTAGTGTTATTCGAAAAGAGGAGTACATGAAGACTGTTGTTAAAAAGGGGGCATCTATTGGTGCTAATGCAACGATCGTATGTGGTAATAATATTGGGAAATATGCATTTATTGGGGCTGGAGCAGTAGTCACAAAAGAAGTTCCAGATTATGCATTAATGGTAGGTAATCCGTCAAAAAATATTGGATGGATGAGTGAGTTTGGAGAGCGATTAAATTTTGATAGTGCAGGTATAGCAATTTGTGATAATACAGGTTTAAAATATAAATTAAGTAATAATTTAGTACATAAAATAGATGAATAAAAATTTCGCATTAATAGGAGCTGCAGGATATATAGCCCCAAGGCACATGCAGGCAATTAAAGACACTGGAAATAATTTACTAACAGCCTTTGATAAAGGCGATAGTGTGGGAGTCATTGATTCCTATTTTCCAGAAGCAGATTTTTTTGTAGAATTTGAAAGGTTTGATAGACATATTGAAAAATTAAAGTACGAAAAAAATGTTAGGTTAGATTACGTAAGTATCTGTTCTCCTAATTATTTACATGACGCTCATATACGTTTTGCTCTTAGAAGTGGTGCAGATGCTATCTGTGAAAAACCTCTAGTCTTAAATCCCTGGAATATTGATAAGCTTCTAAAAGTTGAAGAAAATACAGGAAAGAAGGTTTATAACATTTTGCAATTAAGAGTTCACCCTTCTATTATTGCTTTAAAAGAAAAAGTGAAAAATTCTTCAAAAAACACCAAACATGAAGTAGATTTAACCTATTTAACCTCAAGAGGAAATTGGTATTTTGCTTCTTGGAAAGGAGATCACTCTAAGTCTGGAGGAATTGCGACTAACATTGGGGTACATTTTTACGATATGCTTTCCTGGATTTTTGGAGAAGTACAAGAAAATATAGTGCATGTGCATGAAAAAGACAAAGCTGCGGGTTATTTAGAGTTTGAAAATGCTCGAGTACGTTGGTTTTTATCTATTAACGCAGGTTATTTACCACAAGATCTTCAAGAAAAAGGACAAACCACGTTTCGTTCTATTAAAATTGATGGTGCAGAATTAGAATTCAGCGGGGGTTTTAAGGACTTGCACACCATGGTTTATAAAGATATACTTAACGGTAAAGGTTATGGTTTAGATGCTGCAAGACAGGCTATAGAAATTGTTCATGATATTAGAAATTCTAATCCAATAGGAATTAAGGGAGATTTTCATTCATTTTGTAAAAAACTCAGTAAATATTCATTAAACCACAATTAAGGAGTATAGTGAAAATAGACCTGCCAATTAAATCAATATAAAATCTAGTACTATAATTTAAATTAGTTTATTGAAGTTTTAATGTGTTTAATAATTGATATAACAAATAAATCAGTTTAGGAATAAATGAAAGAAATAAAAAAAGTTACAATATTTGGGAGCTATAACGGTAATTCCATAGGAGATACAGCCATCTTAATTGGCATTCTCTCCTCATTAGAAAGAATATTTAATGAACACATAAAAGTAGATGTACTTGTAATTAAACGTATAGGTTTATTAGATGAGTTAAAAAAATTTAATTTAAATATTTGTCCAAATGAAATTGTAATTAACAAGTTTGAAAGCAATACTAAATTTTTTCCTAAATTTAGCAGGTTATTAAAAAAAATAAAGAATAAGTTTTTTTCTGAGACAATAATTGACGTTTCTAAATTAAATAAGTCCCTATCTAACTCAGACTTTCTTTTAATTGGAGGGGGGAATTTAATAATGGATTTGTTTCCAAAATGGCCAAAAATGCTAAAGCAAGTTTGCCATGAAGCAAATAAGACAAAGACCAAATATTCCATAATAGGTGTTGGTGCTGGGCCAATTAATACTCAAAAAGGTGCTGATATACTAAACAAATCCTTAATTGGAGCCAATAGCGTTTATTTTAGAGATAACGAATCTAAAAAATATTGCAATGAAATTTTAGGATTTAATGATTCTCTGTTAATCCCTGACTTAGCTCTTAGTATAAAACATAATCATAATAACAACAAAAGAAAAAATAGAGTTTTAATTAATGTCGCATCCCTTTATGGTGATTTATGGCCTGAGAAAAACCCAACTAAATTTAAGAAATATATTGATGGCATGGTTAACTTGACGCTATTAATAAAAGATTCTTTAAATGTTGACGAACTGGTGGTGTTTAATTCAAACTACCCAACAGATAAGGAAGGTAGTGACGTTTTTATAAATCAATTACAAGAAAGTGTCAAAAACATTCAACTTAAAATTATAAGTGGTAGAAGAAGTGTATTTGAATTAATCCAAATTGGAGAGACCGCAACTTTAGCTGTTGTAACTCGGTTACATGCAGGTATTATTGCTGCACATGGAGGCTGTAATGTTATTGCTATTGCATACCAACCTAAGGTTAAAGATGTTTTACAAGGGTTTGGCATTTCAAAATCAATAATAGATTTGAGCACCTTGTTAGATTGGGATAGGTTAAACATTGAAAAAAAATTAAAAACAACCTTGGATAGCGAGCAGTTAAAGCACAATATGTGTTTTCAAAAAGAAATAGATAAAATTATATCAAGCATTTTAAAATGATAATCTTTTTTAAATAAAACACTATTGAGTAGTATATCGAAAAATACTTTTAAAACTTTGTTTAGGCAAGTAATTGGAGTTCTTATTCAGTTATTTAGCGTTGTTATTATAGCAAGAAATCTTGGAGTAGAAGGAAATGGTTTGTATGGAATTGCAATTTTACTACCCACTTTTATGTCTCTTTTATTTTCTTTTGGATTAAACTCATCAAATATTTATCTTATAGGAAAAAAACAATACTCATTAACAACAGTATATTCCTCAGTTATACTTATTAGTATAATTATTATCTTAATTGCTATGTTTTGTGGTTTTTTTTCTATTTATTTTTTTAACACTAGTTTATTTCCGAATGTAGATTTTGATATATTATTGATAGCATTATGTATATTTCCTTTTTCTTTTTTCTATTTATTACATTTATCTTTTTTGCAGGCAATTGAAGATTTCTCTAGTTATAATATTGTATCTTTAGTTAGACCAATATTATTTTTCTGTGTAATTCTTTTACTTTATTATTTCAAATATTTAACATTAAGAAATGTAATTTTATTAAGTTTTGTGAACTCCTTAATATCATCATTTATTGCTACCTATTTTGTCTACCGCAAAAATTTCAATTTTAAAATTAAAGCAATTTCAAAAAAATATATAATACATGCATTAACCTATGGCTTTAAATCTCACATAACCAATTTAGTAGCTTTTATTAATTATAGAGCAGATATGTTTTTATTGAATATATTTTCTACTCCAATAGATGTAGGTATATATTATATAGGTATACAAATTGTTGAGCGTATGTGGATTTTATCTAGCTCGATGAGTACTGTGTTATTTCCACGTTTTGTAAAACTACAAAATGATAGTAAAACTAGGGTTTTACTAATAACTAAAGCTTTTAGAATAGTTTTTCTTCTAACTTTATTAATATCAATACTCTTAATTATAACAGGATATTATTTAATAGAATTAATATTTGGTAAACAATATATAGACTCTTATGTGGCTATCATAATTTTAATACCTGGTGTTGTATTTGGTGCAGGAAGCAGGATATTAGCTAACTCTATCGCAGCGAAAGGTAAGCCAGAATTAAACATGTATACCTCATTGATAGCAATGGTTTTAAACATTTTTTTAAACATCTTGTTTATTCCAATATATGGTTTTCTTGGTGCTGCCTTAGCTACTTCTATTTCATATTCTTTAAATCTCGGATTAAGAATATGGTTAATAAAGAGAATTGAACCCTTTTTTTATCTTAAAGATTTATTTATCACAAAAAAGGATTTTTGTTTTATTTACAATAAATCATTAGGGTTTATAAATAATAGAGTTTAGATGAAATTAATTTGGAAATTTTTGTTTTTATTATATTATCTCTCCCTTAGTTTAGGGCCTCTTATTTATGTTGGTAAAATACCAATAACTAGTTACCATGTTCTTTTCTTACTTTTACTGACATCATTAGTTCTTTCTAATTTGCGAGCTAAGAAATACAAGTTCTATCTTTTTCCGTACCTAGTATTTTATATTTTAATAATGCTTTTTTATACGCTATTATATACTTTAAAATTATTTGACCCATACTATAAACCGAGCTTAAGAGATTTTATTGTTATTTTTAGCAGCCTGCAATACGTAATATTAGTAATAGTTGTTATGAATATGTTTAAGTTAAAAGATTTTACAAGTACTTTAATTAAAACAAATATTTATTTAATGGCTCTGATGGGGTTAATCTCAATATTCCAAATATTACATTTATTTAGTGTACAAGAATTTTTATTAAAGTATTACAGTAAAATTGGATCAGAGTCCAGAATTGAATACTTATACTGGAACCCAAGATCAACAGCAACTTTTAATTTAGAGCCAAATACTTTCGGATTGTACATGGCCTTTTCTTTATTGATGTTCCATGTTTTTTATGAGAATTTAAAAATGCATAAGGTTTTAAAAACTATTCTATATTTATTTGGAATAATTGGTTTGCTTTTATCTGGGTCATTTACAGCTATTGCGATTTATATTTTTTCTACCATTCTATTTCTTATTGCCTATAAAAAAATTGGGATAAAATTAATAGCATTTACAATCGTATTTATTTTATCATTATTTACAATTTTTTTTGAACAGATTGAACCCTCAATAAAAAGACAAAAATTAAGTACCGATAATTTTATACCTAGTAGCCTTAAGCATCGTTTTAATGAAAGGTGGGTAAAAGTTTATAATGATTTTGAATCTCATTTTATAATAGGGATAGGACCAAGTGCGATACAGTTAGATTATTCCACAGACAATGAGTATTTAGATAAATTTTTGAGATATGGTATAATTGGTGGGGGGGGGTTTTTACTCTACATGTTTTTTCTGATTTATTATCCTTATCATAAAAGACAAGTAGTAATGGATCCATTCACCAGAAAACTGTTTCTATTTTCTTCTCTTTTAGCTCTTTGTTTTGCAATGGCTTCATTAACGAGTACTGCATTCAAAGCAAAGAGGGTGTCTGAATTATTTTGGATATTTTATTCTATACCTTTTATTAAGATACATCTAAACAAATTAAATGAACAAAAGCAGTTATAAAAATAGTAAAATAACCATAATAACACCTTATTTTCCAAATATAGTTAATAAGCATAGTGGAATTTTCGTTTATGATCAAGCTATTGAATTAGCGAAGAAAATCAACGAAGTTCATGTATGGGTAACGCGTCCAATATTTAAAATTTCAAGAAAACACCCTTTTATAAGGTTAAATTCAAAGGAAGAAACACTAATAAAGCCTTCTTTAACAAACGTTACCGTCTCTAAAATTCATTATTTTCCATTTCCAAAAGATTCTTGGTTGTACCATATCAGTATTGGAATATCAATTTATTTAAAAAAGAAATCCTTTCATAAAATATTACTTGTGCATACTATATTCCCCTTAGGAGCAGCAAGTTGTTTTGCAGGGTTAAAGTTTAATCTTATTACACATGGAAGTGATCTTAGGTATTTTATTCAGAATAGATTTCAGAAAAAAATTATTATTAAAACTTTAAAAAAGGCGAAAAATGTGATCGCTGTGAGTGAGGGTTTATCAAAGGATGTTATAATTTTAGACCCGAAGATTAATGTACAGGTCATTCATAATGGTTTAAACTTCCCTAAAAAGAAGCTCTTTTTAAGGGAAAATGCTGAAAACAGCGTTTTTAAATTTATTTTTGTAGGCGCACTTATTAAACAAAAGGGTGTTTATGAACTTCTTTCTGCTTTCAAAAATCTTCAAATTGAACATAATATAGAATTGCACATTATTGGAGAGGGAATAGAGAAAAATAACTTACAAAATTTGGTAAATCCACTAATAGACCAAAACGTTTATTTCTATGGTTCTAAAGAAAATGGTTTTGTTTCATCTTTAATGAGTCAAACTGATTGCTTAGTTTTACCATCTTATAAAGAAGGTTTTGGTAGGGTTATTATAGAAATGTTTAAAGAAGGAAATCCAGTAATATCTACTTATAGTGGAGGTCCTGAATATATAATTAACCCTAAAAATGGTTTGTTAGTAGAACCAAAAAATGCAGCTAAACTATTAGAAGCAATGGAATACATGATTGTAAACTACAATAAATTTAATGGTATACAAATCTTTGAAGATGCTAAAGAAAAATATAATAATGAAAAACTTATGAATACATTAATTTTACTACTAAATGAATAAAATAGGGGTATTGGTATTAAATAATCTAGTGAATGATTCTAGAGTTTTAAAAGAAGTAAATTCTTTAAGTAAAAAGCATCAGGTAGATGTTTTTTGCTTTCGTTCACAAGGGCAGCCATCACTGGAAGAGAATGGAAACAGTAAAGTTTACAGAACTATTAAATATAACAGAGAATACTCAGGGCCTTTTCGAAAAATTTACCAGGCTTTTATTTATCTCAAATACTTCTTTTATGTTATTTATAAGCTAAATAGATATAATGTTGTTCATTGTAATGATTTAGAAACATTGCCTCATGGTGTTATTGCCAAGATTTTTAATAGAAAATTAAAAGTTGTTTATGATGCACATGAATATGAAACAGAAACCTTATGGATGCAAAATAAGCTAAAAAAGTACCTGGCTAAAAAAATAGAAGGCTTTTTAATTAAATTTTCTGATTTAAATATAACTGTTAGTGCTTCAATAGCATCGGAATATTCAAAAAATTATAAAATTGATTTACCTAAAGTAGTTTTAAATGCGCCAAACTATTCTAAAATAGACAAACATCAATTATTCAGGAAAAAGTATAATTTAAATAATTCTGATAAAATTTTCCTTTATCAAGGAGGGTTAACTAATGGAAGAGGAATCGAGATAATGGTTGATGCGTTTTTGAGTATAGATATGACGGATATGGTTTTAGTCATTATGGGATCCGGGCCTTTAAAAGAGTTTGTTAGTGATAAAATTAAAGATTCTAAACGGATTTTTTTACATGAATCGGTTCCTTCGAATGTTTTATTAAACTATACAAGTAGCGCTGATTTTGGAATTTTATTTTACGAAAACAATTGTTTAAATCATTATTTTTGTTCTCCCAATAAATTATTCGAATATATCATGGCAGAAGTTCCCGTTTTGGTAAGCAATTTATTTGAAGTTAAAAATCTCGTAAATAATTTAAATATTGGTGTTGTGTCAGAAAAAAATTCTATTGATGGAATGAGACACTCAATTATTAAGATTTTAAGAGAGGAAGCTGGTTGCTATTTAGAGAACTTGATTGACGCCAAAAATAAATTCAATTGGGAAGCACAAGAAAAAGTACTCCTCTCTTCATATAATAATATTTTAAATGAAAAAATATAGAATTTTAGGAGCACCTTGCTACCAAATTAATTCTGTTCTAGAGGCGAAATCTTTTATAAAAGATTTTGTAAATTCAGAAAAAGGTGGTTACAGCATTGCAATTAATGCCGAAAAAATCATGATGTATTCAAAAATTTCTGACATTAGAAGGATTATGAATAATTCCATTTTACCTATACCAGATGGATCTGGAGCAATAATAGGAATGAAAATACTATACAATTCAAAAAGTATTAAACTTGATTTACCAAAAACAATTTTTGAATGTGCTCATGAAAATAAATTCTCTTTCTTTGTTCTTGGAGCTACGGAAGAAGTTAATGCCAAAGCAGAAAAAGTTTTAAATCAAAAATACCCCGGCATTAACTTACTTGGAAGACAAAATGGCTTTTTTGAGGAAGAATCAGTGGTTTTTCAACAAATAAAAAAACTCAACCCACAAATTGTTATGATAGCCATGGGTTCGCCAAAACAAGAAAAATTAGCAGCTAGGCTGAATGAGGTAATTCCATCAGCATTGCTAATTGGTTGCGGTGGCGCTTTAAATATTTTAACAGGTGAAGTTAAAAGAGCTCCAATATTTTATCAAAAAAATCATTTAGAGTGGTTTTACAGATTAGTTAAAGAGCCATCTCGATTTAAAAGACAACTAATTTTACCAGTATTTTTACTTAATTTAATTATTGAAAAATATAAAAGAAAATGAAAATTTTAACAATTTTAGGAGCGAGACCTCAATTCATAAAAGCAGGTACACTAAGTAGATATGTTAGCCAAGTTTCTAACGTAGAGGAAGTTATTGTTCACACTGGACAACATTATGATGTAAATATGAGTGAAATTTTTTTCGAAGAATTAAAAATTCCAAAACCAGATCATAATTTAAGTTTAGGAGCTTTGTCTCATGGTGCAATGACGGGAAGAATGATTGAAGAAATTGAAAAAGTTGCGTTGAAGGAACTGCCTGATTGGATTGTTGTTTATGGTGACACAAATTCTACTCTTGCAGGCGCCATTGTTGCTTCTAAACTTCATATCAAATTGGCTCATATAGAAGCCGGTTTAAGAAGCTATAACATGAATATGCCAGAGGAAGTTAATAGAGTTTTAACAGATAGGATTAGTAATATTTTATTTACACCAACAAATACAGCTTCGGATAATCTAAAAAAAGAGGGATATCAAAATCTAGATTTTTCTAAAGTAGTATTTTCAGGAGATATTATGTACGAAGGAGCAAAATATTATTCTAAATTTGCTAGAAAACCTAATTATGAGTTGCCTAAGTCTTTTATACTCTCTACAATACACAGAGCAGAAACTACTGATAATGAGGATAATCTGAGAAGTGTAATATCTTCCTTAAATACTATTTCAAAGACAACGCAAGTTGTTGTTCCAATGCATCCCAGAACAAAGAAAATTATTAGCGATAAAAATATTAATATTGAGTTTAAAGTAATTGAACCCGTTGGTTATTTAGAAATGATTTGGTTGATTAAAAACTGTAAAGGGGTTATTACAGATAGTGGAGGTTTACAAAAGGAAGCTTTTTTCTTTGATAAAAAATGTATTACTATGAGAACTGAAACTGAGTGGGTTGAGTTAATTGAATTAGGTGTGAATGAATTAGTTGGATATGATATTGAGAAAATAATTTCAGCATCAAATAAATTAGATAACTTTCCTAAGTTAGATGTCTATCCTTACGGTCATGGAAATACTTCAGAAATAGTAATAAATACTATGTTAAATTTCATTTAGAAGTACTCATATTTTTTTAAAAAAAATTAATCGCTAGTGGGCGGTATAAAAAAAGAATTGATTCTAATCTTTAGTTTTATGTATATTTAAGTTTTAATAATATCAATTAAACATGCCATTCGATCCAAATTCAGCAAAGAAAGCAGGGAAGAAATCCAAAAGAGGACCTGCAAAAAAAGAAGGACCTTCCATCAAAGAAAAGATGGAAATGCTCTATGAAAAAGTGTTGGATGATCTGCTTATAAACCAAGACAAGCTCACGAAAATAGAACGGGTAAAAGTATTTGTAACCCTCTCTAATTATATCTTGCCTAAAACAAAGTCTGTTCGAGACAAATTCACCCTGGAAAAATTAAAAGAGAAAAAAGAAGATCTCTTTAATCAAGATCCAGATCCGACCAAATAATTTTAAAAGTAAAAAAATAATCAGTTGAACTATAAAGAAACGTTATTTTTTATTGCCAAATGTTTGACTATTTCTTTGGAAGAAAAAAATAGACAAGAAATAGAAAAGCAATTAAAATCAGCCTCTATAGACTGGGAAGCAGTGGTTAAAGTAAGTACCAGTCATTATGTCTTTCCTGCGGTCTATTGTAATTTTAAAAGAGCCGATTTTTTAAAACACCTTCCCCTTGATTTGGTTGAGTACATGAAACATATAACCAACTTAAATAGAGACAGGAATACACAAATCATTGAACAAGCACAAGAACTAAACAGCCTATTATTAGCGAATAATATTAGGCCAATATTTTTAAAAGGAACTGGCAACTTGTTAGCTGACCTGTACGAGGATGTTGCCGAACGGATGGTTGGCGATATTGATTTTATTTTATCCAAAGAAGACTACTCTAAAGCTATTACATTTTTAAGAGAGTTTGGGTATTCTGAAGTACATAAGT
>Ga0209555_10002464_pt1 | contig 13032 bp, 11 predicted proteins | sample SaaInl85LU_5_DNA_FD_184643 | JGI IMG/M metagenome (GOLD analysis project Ga0209555, IMG submission 184643) | Marine microbial communities from expanding oxygen minimum zones in the Saanich Inlet - ESP_85LU_5_DNA (SPAdes) (version 2) | ecosystem: Environmental > Aquatic > Marine > Intertidal... | reverse complement strand
AGCGCCCCCCCCACCGCCTAAACGCCACTCCACGACACCTGCCCAGGTGGCGGAATGGTAGACGCGCTAGCTTCAGGTGCTAGTGTCCGTGTGGACGTGGAGGTTCGAGTCCTCTCCTGGGCACCAAAACTCTTCCTATTTCTTGATATAAGCAAGCAAACGTTGGCGTTTCGACGTTGATAGGACCATTTTTGGGACCGCTTTCGGGACCGCTTCGTCAGAATTAATCATTAAAATGTCACTCCTGAACACCCAGTTGGGGTTGCGTGGGACTAAGGTGAGGAGACACACTCCAACCTATGACTGATGAGATGCCACCCAAACTCCCTCGCTACGTATTCCGCCGCGCTAATGGCAGCTTTCGGTACAAGCGTAACGTGCCAAAGAACCTGCGGCCGCTGATCGGCAAGGCAACCCTGTACCGACAGTTGGGTGATAGCTACCGAGAGGCTATGCAGACGCTGCCCTTGGTGCATGCACGTGTGGAAGCTCTGCTAAATGATGAAGCGACCAAGTCGGCCCGAGAGCGCAGCATTGAGATCATCCGAGGAGCGCTTGGGGAAGACGTTGCTGAGCTAGTGTTGGCTGAGGCTGTGCCAGAGTACTCCCCCATTGAGGACGCCCTGAATGATCTTGGCAAAGCCCTGCATAAGCAGAAGTTGCCTGAGGAAGTGGTGCAACAAGTCTACTCGGGTCGTCTGAAGCCAGACACAATGACCCTTGAGAAAGCCCTCCAAGAGTATGTGGCCTACAAGTCAGACAGCCCTAAGGCAGCCAAAGAGATTGGGCAGCGGATCGAGAGGCTGCGCACAGACATGCAGAGCGTCTTCGGCAAACATAAGCTCAAGCAGACCCCTCTGCCTGAGATCACCCGACAAGATGCCAATGAGTTGCGGGACCACCTGCTGGAGCGGGTCTCTGCCAACAGTACCGTGAGGATGCTCGGGGTTGTGAGGACCGCCATCAACCATGTGATTGTCGAGCACAGCCTAAATATCACCAACGTCTTCACCAACCTCAAAATCAAAGGAGCTGGTGCCAGCAAACACGACAGGCTCCCCCTGACAGATGCTCAACTAGCTCCCCTTGAAACCGCTTTCTCAAGCGATAAGACCGCTTGGGCTATTTACGTGACCTTGAAGGACACAGGCGCTCGAGTATCCGAGGTGTCAGGACTGAGAATCAAAGACTGTGACCTGGAAGCACGAAGCCTAAACATAGCCCCAACCCCTTGGAGAGGCCTGAAGACCACCAACTCGCAGCGCTCTGTGCCCCTCTCAGCAGAGGCTGTGTCAGCTCTAGGAAGGCTGATCCAGGAACAGACCCAAGATCCAGAGGCACCCTTGTTTGTCCGCTACGCCAAGGAGCGTGGCGCTGACAACTGCTCTGCGATGTTGATGAAGCGCTTCAGAACCATCATCACCGATAAAAAGCTTACCATGCATAGCCTTCGCCATCGCATGAAGGACAAGCTACGCAACACAGGCTGTCCCGAAGCCATCTCCCTGGCTATCCTTGGGCACAGTACCAACACAGTCGCTGCCAACTACGGCTCAGGCTATGCCTTGGAGGTCATGCGGGAGCATTTGGAGAAAGTGTGGTGAAGTGATGGTGAAGTGGACAAGTCTGAGCGGACCCTCAACCAAAACGCAGCGAACGGCAGGAAAGAGCCCAAAGTGTGGAATGCTGCGCAAAGCTTAAATGTCAACTTCGTTGGGCAAGCAGACGTTTGCTGAGGTGGAGAAATCAACATCTTACCAGCTATGATCTGTCTCTTCATACGCCTCGCAGCTACTCGGTGTCGGCCAAAACCAACCATTGATCGGCATAATTCCTGAGCTTGTCCAATGGCAAAGCTGCATCTATTTGGTCAAGCTTCAGTGGGAACTCATCATCCCCAAACAACATGGCTGCGCCGATGCTTGTCCCTGTGACGGCTGCGTTCGTGAGAACCGCGCGGGTCGTGACGGCTTGCAGCATAGCAAGGTACTCGGGGTTTCTTGCAAAGGGGCCTTCCACGATGGTGGGGCCTGCACCGCCAACAAGGTTCAGACATGTGCCTGTCATCAAAGCGAGATAAAACGACAGCGCGGCCGAGCGTTTTCCGCTTCCGACGTCTGGTTCAACGCCATGCCATTGCATCTGTCGCCCTTGAAACGGGCCTGAACCGGATGCGATTGATGGCAAAAGCATAGTTTTCCCGTCTAGCACTGTTGTCACGTCTTGTTCCGTTGGGTCGATCGATTGGCCTTGCTGAATCACTTCATACTCACGTCCGCCCATGAAACGCGCGCTCGCAACTGCTTGTTCATGCGCATTGACGTTTACGAGGGTATCGCGAGTCGGATCGAGAGCAATCGCGCCTCCCGCTTTCATAGACATGACAATGACCCACGTACCAGTTGAGACCACGGAGACTGGCCCGTCCTGAGAAACTACATGGGGATAGAGTGAGGCGTTAGAATCGTGGATACCAACGCAAACTGGCGTATCGGGTGCAAGGCCGGTGGCCTCGGCTATCTGGGGTAAAATCGGCCCTAAGATATCGCTGGGCCGACGAACGGTTGCGATCTTGTCGGCAATATCGAGCTGCATCAACAGTTCGGAGAACGTCCCTTCATAGGGGTTCCACAAGTCCGTATGGCAGCCGATTGACGTGATGTCCGTCGCAGTCACGCCGGTCAGGCGATACCCCCAATATTGCGGATACGTCACGATTTGGACGGTGCGGCCTTTGAGCGTAGGGTCGGTGGTGAAAAGCCAGTGCAGTTGTGCGCCAATGTTTAAGCCGCCCGCAAGTTTGGGTGACCCTGTTTCAGCAAAATCTGGCTTGATCGCATCGAAGGCTTCGACAATCTCAGCAGGATAGGTGTGTTCGTAGTCCAGAATGGGCGTCACAAGTGCGCCTGTGGCATCTAAAAGCGCCGCACAAGCGCCATGGGTCGTTATTGAAATCGCATCGACACCATGATCTCGATGGAAGGTCGCCAAAGCATCCAGAAGGAATGCCCAGTGCCCATCAACGTCATAGTGCGGATATGGTGGGCCGGGTTGCACGATATTCGGGCGCGTAACGACGGCCATTTCGGTCAGGGTAGACAGATCGACCAGCGCGAGTTTCGCGTTGGTCTTTCCGATGTCGATGACAGCTATATGGCGCGGTGTGGTCATGGCATATGAAACAGCGGAGTGAGGGGCACGGCCATGGGCGAGTTATCCGTGTTGGTTTCCATGATGTCCCCCATATAGGTCCACCATTTCTGCATGACAGGGTGGTTTGGCAAGGCCTCCATTCCGTGATCGTCTGTGCGGGTCAAGACGCCAATAAGGTGGCCAGTTTCGTCGTCCAGATGGATCGAGTAATCGCTGACGCCAGCATCGCGCAGTAGATCGACAAGTTCCGGCCAGATCGCATCATGGCGGCGTTTGTATTCAGCGGCCATCCCGTTGTTCAGCCGCATGCGAAAAACGTAACGCTCGCTCATGATTTGCGCCGCGCGGCAGCCATCGCCCAGAGACGCGGCAGCGCAATCACCCCGATTAGAAGCAGGCCGACGAAGATCGACATCACGATGCCGGGCACGTTCAGAAGACCGAGCCCAAAGGTGACCAAGCCCATCACGAAGGCTGCGATCACCACGCCAGGAATCGTGCCAGACCCACCAAGGATGTTGACGCCGCCAAGGACAACCATTGTCACCACCTCTAGCTCCATGCCTGTCGCGATGCTGGGCCGCGTCGACCCAAGTCGGGATGTCAGACAGACAGCGGCGATACCTGACATCAAGCCCGTCAGAAGGAACAGGATGAACTTGACCCGTTGCACACGGATGCCGCTGAACAGTGCCCCAGTGGGGTTGTTGCCAATGGCGTAAACGGCGCGGCCAAAGTTGGTCTTGTGCAGCAACACGCCATAGATAATTGCAATGATGACAAAGAGCAGCATTTCAACTGTGAAAACCCAGTAGATGTAGCCCTGCCCGAACCATGAAAAGCTGGAGGGATACCCACGGAATGCGTCATCGCCGAGGATGATGAAACTGATGCCGCGAAACAGGCTCATAGTGCCGATAGTCACCACGATAGACGGCAAGCCGAGAACTGTGACGAAGAACCCGTTGAACGCACCACATAGAACACCAACTGTGATGCCAATGACGACAAGCTCGGGTGTGCCAGCCCCATACTGAAGCGCGAGGCCCATCGCCGTACTTGCCAGCGCGATGATGGACGCAACAGATAGATCAATCTCACCAGAAATAATTAGCAGCGCCATAGCAAATGCGATCATCGCCTTTTCAGTGAAATTGAAGGTCGCGTCTGACAGGTTCCATGCGTTCAAAAAGTAAGGGGACGCAAAGCTGTTGATCACGAATATTGCGATCGCCACGGCCAGAAGAAGGGCTTCCCAACTTTTGAAGATGCGCGCAGCACGGCTGTTTAAACGGTCAGGAATGTGGCGGGTTTGGGATAGGTTGGTCATTGCGTTGCCTCCGCCTCTTTTAGAATGATACGGCCCTTATTGCGGCCCGCTCGTGCGTTGAAGGCAACGGCAATTAGGATCGCACTGCCAGAGATGGCGAGCTGCCAGAAGGGTGAGATATTCACGACCGGAAGCGCGTTTTTGACGACGCCAAGGAAGATCGCACCCAGTACCGCGCCACCAACTGACCCGATACCACCTGCAATAGAGATGCCGCCGATGACGCAGGCAGCCACGACTTCAAGTTCAAACCCACCAGCGATATCGACGTAGGCCACCGCAAAGCGCGACACCCACAGATACCCCGTCAGGCCAGCCAAAGCGCCGGAAACGACAAAGGCCCAGAACTGCGTCTTGCCTACGTCGATGCCGGTGTAGACGGCAGCGTGCGGGTTGCCGCCCACTGCGAAAATAGACCGCCCGAACTGCGTGCGCGCCATCATGATCCCAAACAGGATGATTGTGATGATTGCGGCCCATGACAACACGGGCAGGCCCAGTAACACCATACGCGGGAAATCGGTGAAAGCTGGCGACATTTCGTGGGAATTCACCCACTTTCCGTCAGAGATCAAAAAGATAATGCCGCGAAAGATGGTCATCGTGCCGAGCGTCACAACAATAGGAGGGATGGCAAGTTTCCAGACCAGCACGCCGTTGATCGCACCCATGACCGCACCCAGGAGAACCGCAATCGCGATGATTACAGGGATTGGCAGGCCGGGCATCGCGACATTGATCATCGCCACGGCCATGCCCGTTAATGCAAGGTTGGCTGCAACAGATAGATCAATACAGCGCGTCAGGATTACGACCATCTGACCAAGCGCGAGGATGATCAGCGGCGCTGTATCGTTGAACACATTGACCAGGTTGGAAGGCGAGACAAAACCGGCAAAGCGTGATGAAATCAGAAGGAGGAGCACCAAGATGGCACCGCTCAGAATTGTTTCGCGTACGGGAATAAAGCGGGTCATGCTGCGGCTCCGTCGGATGTAATGCCCGCTGCATGGCGCACGAGGGTTTCAGGGGACAATTCGTCTTTCGTCAGTTCGGTAGCGATACGTCCGTCACGCATGACGATCACACGATCTGACATGCCGATGATTTCGGGGATTTCAGAACTGACCATGATGACGGACAGACCATTAGCGGCCAATTCGGCCATAAATTCATGCACAGCGGCCTTTGACCCGATATCGATGCCTTTGGTCGGTTCATCCAGAATGATAACCTGAGGCTGGGTCGCCAGCCATTTGGCGATGACCACCTTTTGCTGGTTGCCGCCTGACAGATTGCCAACGTCTTGATCGAGAGATGCCGCTCGAAGATCCAACCGCTGCGAATACTCGCGCGCCAGTTTGAATTCTTCGGCGAGCTTCAGGAACCCGCTTCGCGACGTTTTGCCCAAGGAAGGCAAGGTAATATTCTGAAAGATCGGCAAGCCAATGATCGCGCCCTGTTTGCCACGATCCTCAGGGACATAGACGATGCCGTTGGCGACGGCATCCGCAGGGGAGCGGATGACTTTGATGTCGCCATTGATCCGGCACACACCTTTGGATGGCTTCGTGATCCCGAACAGGGCTTGCATGAACTCGGATCGGCCAGCGCCAACGAGGCCGTAAAACCCTAGGATTTCGCCCTTATTGAGGCTGAAATTGATGTCAGCGAATTCGGTCGGGTGTTCATAGCCCACGACCTTTAGAACTTCGTCACCAATCTCGTAGTCGGTTTGCGGGAAAATCTGATCCACAGATCGGCCCACCATCATTTTGACAAGGTCGTTTTCGGAAATATCAGCGATCTCGCCATCGCCAACAAATGCCCCGTCGCGAAACACGGTGTATCGGTCTGCGATGCGGAAAATCTCATCGAACTTGTGGCTGATAAACAAGATCGCTTTGCCTTGGGATTTCAGGGTTTCGACCAGCTCGTACAGCTCTTCGATTTCTTTGTGGGACAGGGCCGCGGTCGGCTCGTCCATGATGACGACGCGCGCATCGACGGACAAGGCGCGGGCAATCGCCACAAGGTGTTTGTTGGCAATACCAAGGTCGCGCAATTGGGTGTGGGAACTGAAGGGCGCGCCGATTTCGGTGAGCAACTTGGCAGCGTTGCGGTGCATTTGAGCGGTATCAATCAGGCCGACCCGTGTTCGGGGTGCGTGGCCGATATAGATGTTTTCAGCCACGGAAAGTTCATCGAACAAAACGGTCTCTTGGTGGATGGCCGTGATACCTGCTTTGGCGGCGTCGTTCGGGGTCGTCAAACGGATGGGTTCGCCATCGATGCGGATCGTTCCGCCGTTGGGCTGATAGATCCCTGTTAGGATTTTGACGGTCGTTGATTTGCCTGCACCGTTCTCGCCCACAAGGGCTGTCACTTGGCCGGGATAGAGATCAAGTTTGACCTCATCCAGGGCTTTGACACCTGGAAAGGTCTTGGTGATCAAATCCATGGAGACCACAGGGGACACGTCTTGCGGTGTAGGGTGCGTCGTCATGCGATAACCTCAATGGAAATGGGGGTTTGGCTGTTTGGCCCGACCAATAAGAATGCCGGGCCAAACAAAGGGGGTAACTTAGAAAATCGACTTGAACTGATCGATGTTGCTGGCGTCATAAACAAACGGATCTGCCATTGCGCCTTCGTTGTTCTCATCCAGCGTCAGCCCGCCCATGCGACCCATCGGCACTTCGGCACCGGGTGCCGCTTCGACACCGTTTACGCTCAGCTCATAGGCCAGCATGGTTGCGGAATATCCCAAATCAATCGGGTTCCAGATCGCAAAGGACTGGGACGCGCCGGATTCAATGGCACCGGCCATTTCAGACGGCAGCCCAAGGCCCGTGACGTTCACTTCGCCGACTTTGCCCGCATCTACGACAGCCTGCGCGGCGGCCACGATACCAACAGACGTCGGCGCAATGATCGCATCCAGATCAGGATAGGACTGCATCAGGCCAGTGGCTTCGCGGTAGGATTTGTCGGCGAGGTCATCACCATAAACAGTCGCCACAACATCGATGCCGGGGTAGTCGCCCATGACTTTGTTCATCTCTTCCATCCAGATGTTCTGGTTAGTTGAAGTGGTCGTCGCGGAAAGCAGTGCCACGTCACCACCATCGGGAAGATGATCGGCAGCCAGTTTGATAATCATGTTACCAATCAACGGGTTGGACGAAGGATTCAGGTGCAGTTGACGGCCTTCAGGCGCGACGCCAGAGTCCCAACTGATCACTGTGATACCACGTTGCATCGCACGCTTAAGAGCGGGAACCAACGCATCTGTGTCGTTGGCAGAAATTGCAATCGCGTCGACTTGCTGGGCGATCAAGCTGTTAATGACTTCGATCTGACCTTCAGCTGTTGTGTCAGTTGGACCTGTGTAAATGATTTCAACATTGCCGAGTTCTTCTGCGGCTTCTTTCGCGCCTTCTGCAGCAGCTTCAAAGAAGCCAATGCCAAGAGCTTTGACGACCAGCGCAATGCGCACGTCATCTGCTGCGAACGCTGGCGAAGCGATCATTGCGGTGGCCATTGCAGCGGATGCTGCCAGTTTTTTCAGTACACTCATGGTTTCCTCCTTGGAGTGGTTGTAATCAGGCTGGCAGTTGCGCCACCCCCTCTTTCTGCGCAGAGCCCGAAGGTACTACGATCAGTTTTACATCCGCCGAGTCCAGCATGGCCCCAGTACGGTCATCGATTTTGTCGTCGGTGATGATTGTGTCGATCCGCTCAAGGGGGCACAGTACTAGGCTGGAGCGTTGCTCAAATTTGGAACTGTCCACGAGAACGATTAGTTCCTCGGCTTGACCGATTAGCTTTTGCTCCGCTTGGATCAGTAATGGATCACCCTCCATCAGGCCCAATGGGCCGATGCCCTGCGCACTCATAAACATCCGCTTGGCGTAGAAGTTGCGGGTTACGTCATTGTCGAATGGTGACAGGACAATATTCTGTTCGCGGTAAACGATCCCGCCTGACAGCATCACCGTATTCTGGGTGTTCTTCAGCAGATGCTCAGCGATAGGAAATGAATTGGTAAAAACCTGCATCCGGCGCGAAGCCAATGGATGAACCATCTGAAACGTCGTGGTTCCACCGTTGATAATGATTGGCTCACCATCTTCGCAAAGCTCAACAGCGGCAGCGGCAATCGCCTGCTTTTCCGCACTGTTCAGTGTCTCGTTGACGGAAAATGGTCGCCCAGCAAGGCCAACAAACGGCGTTGTTGTTAGTGCTTCGGCACCGCCGCGCACCCGGCGCAGTTGCTTCTGCGAGTCTAGCGTATTGATGTCACGACGCACGGTCGCTTCGGATGCGCCAGTCAATGTGCACAGGTCAATAACAGTCACAAGTGAGCGGTCCTGAACGGCAGATAGAATGACTCTGTGGCGATCGTTTTCGTGCATTGGTTATCCTTTCGGTTGCTCTGAGCGTGGAGCGAATCGCGACAATATGTCAATCACTATTTGTCACGTTCAATCATTCTGCGACGCAGCATGATTGCTTATGATTGAAAATGATTGACTTGATTGCAGCCTGTCGTCACGTTGGTTCCAAAGAATTCGCCTTAACCCGCCGTCCACGGAGACACACATGACCTCTTCCAAACACAGACAACGTCTTGAAAACAAATGGGATGAATCCCGCGCTGCAAAGATGAGCGAGCCTGAAAAGTTGCTGTATCGCTCAAACCTTCTGGGATCGGACAAGAGAATCACCAACTACGGTGGCGGCAATACGTCAGCCAAAGTGATGCAAGATGATCCTTTGACGGGAGCCGCAACCGAAGTTCTCTGGGTCAAAGGATCGGGCGGGGACGTTGGCTCGATCAAGATGGACGGGTTTTCAACGCTCTACATGGACAAACTGAACGCGCTGCGCGGGCTATATCGCGGAGTTGAGTTCGAAGACGAGATGGTCGCCTACCTGCCCCACTGCACGTTCAACCTGAACCCGCGCGCGGCGTCCATCGATACTCCGCTTCATGCTTATGTGCCTGCAAAACATGTCGATCATATGCACCCCGATGCGATCATCGCAATTGCAGCCGCCAAGGACAGCAAAGCGCTGACGCAAAAGATCTTCGGCGACAGCATTGGCTGGCTTCCATGGAAGAAACCAGGCTACGAATTAGGTCTTTGGCTGTCGGACTTTTGCGAAAAAAACCCAGATGCCAAGGGCGTCGTTCTTGAAAGCCACGGGTTGTTTACTTGGGCGGATGACGCAAAGGACTGCTATGAGCTGACGTTGGGTGTCATTCAGACGGCAATGGATTGGTTTGCCAAGGAAACCGCTGGCAAGGATGCGTTCGGCGGGGCGGCTCACACCAGCCTTAACGCCGATGCTCGCCGTGCAACAGCCGCCCGTCTGATGCCTGCGATCCGTGGATATGTATCCGGCAAGCAGCATATGGTGGGCCACTTCACCGACAGCGAAGCTGTTCTGGAATTCGTCAACGCCAAGGATATGGAACGCCTTGCCGCCCTTGGTACATCTTGCCCCGATCACTTCCTGCGAACGAAAATCTGTCCTTTGGTCGTCGATTTCGATCCAGCAAAGCCGGACGTCAATGCCACTATCGCTGGCCTCGACAAAGCCATTGCGGATTACCGTGTTGGCTATCAGGCCTATTATGATCGCTGCAAACGCGATGACAGCCCTGCGATCCGTGACCCCAACGCGGTCGTCTACCTCATTCCCGGGGTCGGTATGATTACTTTTGCCAAGGACAAAGCGACAGCACGCATTTCTGGTGAGTTCTACGTCAATGCCATCAACGTGATGCGCGGTGCAGATGCGGTCTCTGAATATCAAGGCCTGCCCGAGCAAGAGGCCTTCGATATAGAATATTGGCTGCTAGAAGAAGCCAAGCTGCAACGCATGCCTGCGCCAAAATCCATGGCTGGTCGTGTCGCTTTGGTAACTGGCGGCGCCGGCGGGATCGGTGCTGCCACCGCCGAGCGTTATCTGCGTGAAGGGGCCTGTGTTATGCTGGCCGATATTGACGACGCAGCCTTATCAAAAACCAGCGAAGGTCTTAGTGCAAAATATTCCAGTGATGTGGTGCGCACGGTAAACATGAATGTTACGGATGAGACTGCAGTCGCCTCCGCCTACAGCGCAATTGCTGCCGAGTTCGGGGGAATCGATATCCTTGTGTCTAACGCAGGCATCGCCAGTTCAGCCCCGATTGAGGGAACTTCTCTCGATCTTTGGAACAAGAACATGTCGATCCTCTCGACTGGGTATTTTCTCGTGAGCCGTGAGGCGTTCAAGCTGTTCAAAGTTCAAGACATGGGCGGCGCGGTTGTGTTTGTTGCCTCAAAAAACGGCCTTGCCGCATCCCCCAATGCGTCGGCCTATTGCACCGCCAAAGCATCCGAAATTCACCTTGCACGATGTCTCGCCCTTGAGGGTGCACCCATGGGCGTGCGTGTGAATGTGGTGAACCCCGATGCCGTGCTGAAGGGGTCCAAGATCTGGCAGGGCGAATGGCTCGACCAGAGGGCGGGCACCTATGGAACGGATAAAGATGGGCTGGAGGAAATGTATCGCAACCGCTCCATGCTAAAGCGCTCTGTGCTGCCCGAGGATATCGCGGAAGCCGCCTATTTCCTCGCATCCGATCTGTCGGCCAAATCCACAGGCAACATCATCAACGTCGACGCGGGCAACAAAGAAGCGTTCACACGCTAAGCGCCCGAGGGGGAATACAAAATGAGCTATGAAAACGCGAAAGCTGCCTTCGCCGATTGGGGCGTGGATACTGAAACAGCCTTGAGCAAGCTGGCGGAGATCCCGATCTCCATGCATTGCTGGCAAGGGGACGATGTAGTCGGGTTTGAAACCAAAACCGGTAGTTCTGGCGGCGGCATCCAAGCCACTGGAAACCATCCCGGCCGCGCACGCACACCTGACGAGCTGCGCGCTGATCTGGAGTTTTCTTACTCTATGATCCCAGGCAAGCATCGGTTGAACCTGCACGCCTGTTACCTCGATACCGACCAAAACCCTGACCGCGACGAGATAGAATACAGTCACTTCGCACCTTGGGTCGATTGGGCGAAAGAACAGGGCCTCGGTCTTGATTTCAACCCGACGTTCTTTGCCCACGAAAAGGCCGACGATAATCTGACGCTCAGCCACCCCGATCAGGGCATTCGCGATTTCTGGATCGAACATGGACGACGGTCACGCGACATCGCGGCGCGAATGGGGGCCGCGCTTGGCTCGCCCTGCGTGAACAACGTCTGGGTGCCTGATGGGTACAAAGACACGCCTGTGGCCCGCATGGCACCGCGCCAACGTTTGGAAAATTCGCTAAACGCGATGATGGAGACCTCGCAGGATAAAACGCACATGCTGGACGCTGTCGAAAGCAAACTGTTCGGCATCGGCGTTGAAGCCTGCACCGTGGGCAGCCACGAATTCTACATGGGCTACGCGATCCGTAAAGGCACCTTGCTCTGCCTTGATATGGGGCACTTCCACCCGACTGAAAATGTTGCCGACAAACTCAGTTCGGTTGCCCTATCCGTCGATGAAATCCTGCTCCACGTCAGCCGCCCCATGCGATGGGACAGTGATCATGTGATCCTTCTGGACGACACGATCCTGCAAATGGCACAGGAATTAGTGAGTGCGGACCTGCTGCGGCGCACCCATATCGGGCTCGATTTCTTTGACGCAACGATCAGCCGCACCGCGGCCTGGGTTATCGGTACACGCAACATGCAAAAGGCACTGCTGCGTGCGCTTTTGGCACCTTGGGATGGGCTCAAGTCAGCGGAAAACAAACTCGACTACACGTCCCGCCTGGTTGTCACCGAAGAAATCAAAGACCTGCCCTATGCGACCGTCTGGGCAGAGTTCTGCGAACGAATGGGCGTCCCTTCTGGCCAATCGGTTGTCTCGGACCTTAACCGATACCAAGCAACTGTCGCAGGTCGCGGCTGAATATGCTGCATCCCAACGTGTTGGCGACTTCGAGCGGCAGGTTTGGGTCGAGGAGCTGTCATTCGAGAAAAATCGTCTATGGGCAGCTTTGTACCGCATAGCAGACATCGGGGTAGAATGCAACGAAAGTCCGTTGTCCGCAATTTCCAACTCAGGCGGAGTGGCAGTTAGCTACTGCTCAGGCTATGCCTTGGAGGTCATGCGGGAGCATTTGAAGAAAACATGGACCTGAACATTCTCAACGCCGCCGAAAACCCAATTCCCACTCATGCCTATGCTGCTTTCTTGGCAGTGATTTTAGGAGGCATCCAGCTATCAAGACCCAAGAGTACAAGCTCCCACAAATACCTTGGGTATTCTTGGGTGTTGTTGATGTTGTGGGTGAGTGTCAGCAGCTTTTGGATCCAAACGATCAAAGTAATTGGCCCGTTCAGCCCAATCCACTTTTTGTCGGTATTTACGATCTGGTCAGTTTTTGAGGCGATTAGGTCTGCTCGCAAAGGCGACATCAAGCGCCACAAACGCATCATGAAACTGCTCTATGTGCTTGCGTTGATCGTCACAGGGCTCTTCACGCTCTT
>Ga0209555_10002463_pt1 | contig 13033 bp, 1 predicted proteins | sample SaaInl85LU_5_DNA_FD_184643 | JGI IMG/M metagenome (GOLD analysis project Ga0209555, IMG submission 184643) | Marine microbial communities from expanding oxygen minimum zones in the Saanich Inlet - ESP_85LU_5_DNA (SPAdes) (version 2) | ecosystem: Environmental > Aquatic > Marine > Intertidal zone... | reverse complement strand
CATTTTACCAGAGCGCTTGAGTCAGTTTGTGATGATCGGGGTCTTAGCCTTGATGCTTTTCAGTTGTATTCTCAACAGGAGCTGTCTCAACAGCTGACCGACGGTCGCCAAGTGGATGCTGTTCTTCCCTTGTCGCCAATGCAGCGTGATTTTTGCCTCGATAGTTTGCGTCATCCTGATAGCAACCGCAACACTATAGGGTACGCTGTCCGCATACCCCAAATTGATATGGGTCGTTGGCGTGATGCACTAGGTATGGTCGCGCAGGCGAATCCGTTTCTGCGCAGCCGTGTTGTGGTTGCAGACCTTCGTGGAGCGGATAGCCTTTATCAGTTAATTATTCAAGACTGCAATGTGCATATTGAATTGCATGACTGGAGTCAGGATCAGCTTACCTCCGATCAGCTGGCTGATGCAGTGAATTTGTTGGCGTTGCCTTCGTGGCAAATTGAAGATAGGCCCCTGTGTCAGTATGACGTAGTTAAAGTCACCGATACTGATTACTATTTTGTTGTTTCAGCACACCATTCTGTGTTTGATGGAATCAGCAAAGTTAAGCATTTCCAGCAGGTTGTGGCTGCCTATGAGGGCAGCAGTATCGATACTATCTCGCCCGTTGAGTTGGCTGACTGGCTACGCACTCGTACTGCTGCTACAGACCGAGCAGCGAGCCTGGATTTTTGGAGTGATGAACTTTCCAGTTATGACGCACCTGCGCCGAAGCTACATGAACCAGGCCCCGTGGTTGTACAGAATTGGAGGATTGATGACGCCAACCTCCACCAGTTGCGAGCTTGGTGTTCCAGCAACGGTGTATCTGTCGCAAATTACATTCGAACGCTTTATACCTATGCTTTACAACGTTGTTTTTATCATTCCGATGAGTTTGTTCTGGTTGATGCTGCTTCTGGCCGGAACGAAAACAGTGAAAGCCTGATTGGGTGTGCGTTTCAGTTTGTACCACATGTTCAGCATGGTTCGGTTGTAAAGCTTGACACTATTTATAATGCTTTACAGGCTAATCGAGCGTGGAAGAAGTCAGTCGGTGATGCACAGTATATTTCAATGTTGCAGCGCAATGCATTATTAACCCCCGATGCTCTGGAGTTTCAGTTTAACTATCGTTTAGACGAGGTAAAGCAGGCGATAAAGTTGGCTGGCAAAGAGGTCGTGATCGAGCCATTGCAACCCGACAATGCTGGCACCGTTAAACTGTTGGTTACACCTGATGAGGCTGGGTTAACGCTAAGGCTGAGTTATAGAGAGAACGAGTTTGGAGGGTTTTCTCTGTTGGAACGGATGTCTGGCGTGCATCAGGAGATCATGAGTGGTCATACTCACCAGTCGAAACTCGATTGGCTGTTGAAAGACGAGCGTAATGAGCTTTTGACAGTAGCGTCTGGTCAAGATAGAAAGCTCGGCCCAACTTTGCTAGAGCGCTTTTCCTTTCAGGTTAACAGATTGCCCCATCAGACCGCTGTAATCTGTGGCGACGAAAAGATGTCCTACCAGGAGCTTGATTCTCTTAGTAATCAATTGGCCAACTATTTACTTAATCTTGGTGTTGGCTTTGGTGATAGGGTGGCAATTTGCGTAGGCCGCAGTGTTAACCTGCTAGCTTGGTATCTAGGTGTTGTAAAAACGGGCGCAGCGTATGTACCGTTAGACGTAAACTATCCGGTTGATAGAATCGCTTTCATTGCCTCTGACTCCGAAGCCAGTTTTCTCTTGACCGAAGGTTGCGTTAGAGCACGATTTGAAGATGCAAATGAAACCTTGTTGTCTACAACTTTGCAGGTTGTTCTTGTTGACCAAATTGCATCGGCCTTGGAGAGCGTGTCTGATAGCACTCCTTCCGTCACTATAGACAGTAGTGCGCTGCTGTACTTTGTTTATACCTCCGGCTCAACTGGCCTGCCCAAGGGGGCGGGGGTTTATCATAGAGGTGAATCTAATCTTCTGGATTGGTATCAGTCGCTGCTGGAGTGCGGTGAGAGCGATCGCTTTTTGCTTGTTTCGGCATTGGGCTTCGATCTTACTCAGAAGAATCTTTTTGCCCCTGTATGCAGCGGCTCTGCTCTGGTGATTCCAAGCAGTGAAGACTACGATCCGCAGCGGTTGGCGAAAGAGATCAAACGTCACCGCATCACAATAGTTAATTGCGCGCCATCTGCGTTCTATCCGCTATTGGATTTCCAGGATGACATTGTTGATCTTCGGCACGTGATTCTTGGGGGCGAGCCCATTCGGCTTGATGTGATGGGCGCATGGTTGGCTCAGGAAGGCGTAAAGGCTACTCTTACAAATAGTTACGGCCCAACAGAATGCAGTGATGTTGTGGCATCCCATAGTTTGAAAGAGTTTCCGCCAGGATGTGTCGATTTACCGATCGGTGCACCCCTATCTAATACGAGCCTTTTTATCGTCAATAAATCGGGCCAATTAATGCCAAAGGGCGCCGCCGGCGAGCTTCGTATATCCGGGGCTGGTGTTGGTGCAGGTTATTGGAATCGTGATGATCTGAATAGCCAGAGCTTCGAAGAATGTCCTTATGGTAATGGTCGTTGGTACAAAACCGGCGACATTTGCCGTCTCAACGAAAGTAATCTTATCCAGTACATTGGGCGCGCTGATTTTCAGGTGAAATTGCGTGGGCTTCGGATTGAGTTAAGTGAGATCGATAATCAATTGAAGTCTGTTGGTGGTGTTCAGGATGCGTTGTCATTGGTTCGGGATGAAAACCTCTATTCATATATACTTTCAGATAAGCACATTGATGTAACAGCAGCAAAAGATTTCCTGCGACAAAAATTACCTGATTACATGGTGCCTGCTGCGATTATATGTGTGGCGGTTTGGCCACTGACTCCAAACGGTAAAGTTGATCGTAAAGCTTTGCCACAACCAAGTGTTGGTTCTGTTGCGGAATTCGTCGCTCCACGAAATGACAGTGAGCAACAGATAGCGGATATCTGGTGCCAGGTACTTAAGATCTCTGAGGTCAGTGTTAAAGCTAACTTCTTTGAGAGCGGGGGGCACTCTTTACTTGCTACTCAGGTAGTATCCCGCATCCGAAAGGAATTTAACGTTGAGTTATCTGTAAGAGCTCTGTTTGAAGCGCCAACCATTGAAAAGCTGGTTCGTTATATCAGCACGGCTTCGGTGTCTGGCGTTACAGCCAGTGCTCCTCCACTAGTTTGTTTGAACCCTCCCAATCGGGACACGTTGTCGTTTGCGCAGTATCGTCTTTGGTTTGTAGATCAGCTCAATCAGGGCAGTAGCGAATACAATTTGCCGTCTGCGTTGAAGATCAAGGGCCCACTTGATATAGATGTGCTCGATAAAGTGTTTGGTGAGATCGTTTCTCGCCACGAGGTGCTACGAACCAATTTTGGTGAAGTCGAGGGCGTTCCTCAGCTGATTGTGCACGAGCCTACAAAGTGGCAGTCAGATCTGATTGATATTTCTCACCTGCCTACTGAGCAGATGGAGCGTGAGATAGAGAGATTGGTTGATGAGGATGCAGCAAGGATTTATGCGCTGCAGGCCGACAGCCTGTTTTCTACCAAGCTCATCCGGCTCGATCAGACTACCCATATTCTCCTGTTAAACATGCATCATATCGTCTCGGACGGGTGGTCTTTAGGCGTATTAATTCAAGAGATCCAGTTGTTGTATCCTGCCTTCGCTGCAGGCCAGGCGTCTCCGCTGCCTCCATTACCGATTCAATATTCAGATTTTTCTGTTTGGCAGCGTAATTGGTTGCAGGGCGAAGTTCTGGATGAGCTTCGTCAATATTGGCAGGAAGCGTTGCGCGGAGCGCCTGACGTATTGAGGTTGCCTGCAGATAAACCGAGGCCAAAACATCAAACGTTTAATGGTGCTCACTTTCCTGTCGAGCTAGGAACTGATTTAACTGCAACATTGAATAAGTTTTGCGAGCAGAACGACTTTACGCCCTTCATGGTTTTAATGGGAGCGTATCAAATATTGCTGTCCCGTTATGCAGGCCAAAAGGATATATGCGTCGGTATTCCCATTGCAGGGCGTAACCGTGCAGAGCTGGAAGGCTTGATCGGTTTCTTTATTAACGGGTTGGTCATACGCACTCGCCTTGAAGATAACCCCGCGGTTATTGAATATCTTCGTCAGGTCAAAGAAGTTTCTTTAGGGGCCTACGCACACCAGGATATGCCCGCAGACCTTCTTTTGGATGCAATTAAGATGGAACGTACGGCTGATACCTCACCAGGTGCTCAGGTTGGCTTTGCGTTGCAGAATGTTGCACAGGAATCTATTCGTGCGGATATGGCAGGCATGCATATAGAACCTGTTGCTCGAGAGCATAAGACCGCCAAATACGAGCTTTCATTGATTCTTCAGGATTCAGATAGCGGTTTGTCTGGTGTGTTCGAATACAATACCGATCTGTTTGTCGAATCCACTATAGCTAGAATGGCTAAACACTTTATACAGGTGTTGGAGCAGTTGGTTCGCCAGCCGCAGAATATGGTTGACCATATCGATGTGTTCTCACCAGACGATCTTCCCGAATTGCTGGGCGTCGATTCATCGCAATACGAGATTAGGGCCTTATCACCGATGCAAAGGGACATGTATCTCGATGCGTTGCTGGAACCAGAATCATTGAAGAACAGTTTGGGTTATCACTTTATAACGGAAGGCGACTTTAATATTGATGACTGGGTTAAGGCCAGCGAAGCGCTTGTTCAGCAGCAGCCAATGTTGCGTGCTCGGATTTTACGATCTGATTTGCCGTATACCGATGTGGCATACCTTAAAGTATCCAGAAATGCGCATCTGAACCCTATTGTTGAAGACTGGTCAGACAGGAGAGCCAGCGATCAGGATGCCGCAAAGTATGCCCAGGATCTTATTTGGCAGCCTTATGATATAGAGGGCGAGTTAAGCCAGTATTTTATTATCAAGTTAGATTCAGGGCGTCATTTGGTTGTGTTTAGAATGAATCATATTATTCTTGACGGTGCTGGCATGGCGGTGCATCTCAAGAATTCCATTGATTTAGTCGAATCTATTCGTGATGGCAAACCAATTGAGTCAGCTCCGACTATTTTTGATCAATACGTTGCTGATAATATTCGCCGTACAGATAGTTCTGAAGTGCTTGGGTTTTGGCGTAATCAGAGCGCATCCATTGAAGCCTTGGATTTCTCTATTCCACCTGGAGGGCGATCTGATTCTGGCAGAATGGAGCAGACTGTACGCCTGCCTGATGAACATTGGAGTATGCTAAAAGCATTTTGTGTTGAGCATAAGATTACGCCGTCTCTCTATTTTAAAGTATTGTATGGATTGCTGATTAACGCCTATTGTCGGGGTGAAGCTGACTTTTATCTGTCTGAAGTTGTCGGTGGGCGTGTAGGTCAACATAAACGTGTATTCGGTAATTACTTTCAGATCTTGCCGGTTGTCTTTCCTAAAGATCTGTTTAGTGGTGAATCTAGTGTAAATCAGCTTTTTTCCCACATCAGGCAATATCGGAAATCGTTGCGCGCCAATGCCAATATTTCCTTGATGGCACAGCGACGGCTATTACCGCAAGGTCGTCTGAATTTTATGTTCAACTATTACAACTTTATCCCTTCTATGAAGTTGTTTGGTGCCGATATCAAACTCAAGGCTTACCCTCAAGTTCAGGATGGGCCGGTGCAATTTGTCGTGCATGAGCAGGATGGTTGGGTCGAGTTAAATTTGGTTTATCTTGCTGAGCTATTTGACGATCTTGGCTTCTTGCATCGTATGGAATTTCTGAGCGACCAGATTCTGAAAGGCATCAGACAAATCAGTCAGTTGGAATTGCGTCTACCAGAGGAGCAGAAACCGGTTCCAGTGGAGGGTGTTTCTACCGAGATGCTTCCGTTTGAAACTGTGGTGCATGGGTTTGTCGAGCAGGTGCAGAAAACGCCACACTCCATTGCAGTTAAACATCGTGATGACCAATTAAGTTATATTGAACTGCATAATATGTCCGGGGCGTTGGCCGCCAGGCTTGCAGCCTCAGGTGTGGTTTCTGGTAGCAGGGTTGGAATATGTCTGGATAGAGGCATGGACATGCTGGTGTCCGTTCTTGCCGTGCTCAAGTGTGGGGCAGCTTATGTGCCAATGGATTCCGCGTATCCATCGGAGCGACTTGCTTATATTCTTGATGATTCTTCTGCTCCGGTGTTGATCACACAACAATGTGTTCGTGAACGCATGGAGCAGGCGGGCACGCAGATCCATGCCGCAGTGCTTGAACTTGATTCAGATGCCAGCTGGCGTGATTCCATCTCTGTCGACACCCAAGTGCTGCCAAAGGCAGCCGATTCAATTTATGTTATATATACTTCAGGGTCTACCGGAAAGCCCAAGGGAGCGGAGGTCACCCATGCAGGCGAGGTAAACCTGCAATCCTGGTATATCAATACTCTGGGTGTTTCCGAGTCAGACCGGTTCTTGTTGATAAGTGCATTCGGGTTTGACTTAACCCAGAAAAACCTTTTTGCGCCACTTTTAGTTGGCGGGCGGTTGGTTATTCCTGATATGGACGATTACGATATCGGTGTTGTAGCCAAAACAATTTCAGATGAATCTATCACCGTTGTTAATTGTGCTCCCAGTGCGTTCTATCCCCTGGTTGATGATGGTTCGTTAAGCGGTTATCCCTTTCAGTCTTTACGCTACGTCGTGTTGGGTGGTGAGCCGATTCGCCTTCCTTTGCTTGCGGACTGGTTGAAACTGGGTCAGTGCAAGTTGGTGAATAGCTATGGTCCTACTGAATGTACAGATGTTGTCGCTTACCATCAGTATCAGTCAGATCAGGATGGAGACGAGTTGCCCATTGGCAGAGCCATCTGTAACACCCAGCTCTATATTGTTGATAGTGCCAATCACCAGCTTCCTCCCAGGGTGGTAGGCGAGCTCTGTGTTGCGGGTGCAGGTGTTGGCTTGGGCTATGTTAATAAACCTGAGTTAACCGCAGCGGTATTTGAATGTAATCCTTTTGGGAATGGACGCTGGTATCGTACAGGAGATCTTGTGCGGATGCGTCTAGATGGATCTATTGATTATATTGGCCGGAAAGATTTTCAGGTAAAAATGCGAGGCTTACGTATTGAGCTGGGGGAAATTGAAATAGCGCTCAAGTCTATTTCCGGTATCTCTGATAGCCTTACGCTCGTTAGGAATGATCAGCTTGTGTCGTATATTGTTGCGCAGTCCGATGTGTCTGCGGATCAGGTTCGTACACAGCTGAGAAATTCGCTTCCCGATTATATGATCCCCTCTACGGTCATGATTCTGGATCGTTGGCCGCTTACCCCGAATGGCAAGATTGATCGGAACGCACTACCTGACCCGGAAAGCAGCGGGCGTCCAGTCTACGTTGCGCCTCGAACTGCCACCGAAGAAAAGCTGGCGGAAATCTGGAGTGAAGTGTTAGGTGTTGAGCGAATCGGTGTTCATGACAGCTTCTTCGATCTAGGTGGGCATTCGTTGCTGGCTGCCAGGGCAGTCGCCAAATTCAGGCAGGCATTCGAGGTTGATATCCAACTCCGCTCATTGTTTGAGCTGCATACCATCGCGGATATAGCTCAGTATCTGGATACCATGAAATGGGCAGCGCAGACCGCCGAGCAGGTCAGTTCGGGTCATTCAGAGGAGGGGCGGGACGAAGGCTTCCTCTAGACATCACAATCCGTTCATTTAACCATTCAAGGTCGTGGTTGTTAAAGGTTATACTTGAGCAGAACCCCCTTGAATGGTTGATCGCGTCCGGTGTTTTATCGATGTTGATTGTGGCCCGCAGTCTGATTGTTTTAATTTTAGTGTTGCTGCCCCGGGTTGGCGCAATGGCCTCAGAAGCAGGTTTTCTGGTGCCTGACCTGTTCATTCACGAGGAGGTCAACGTCTTGGTGAATCCTCCGGAATATCAAGATGTTGAGTCTTTAACAGGCGACCACTCTTTTCAGCTTCACGTATCGAAGGATAATAAGGGGTATTCCGCTAATGCTCACTGGGTGCTGATCCCCCTGGATCCACAGGGTATGGTGCAAGCCGATCCATACTGGCTTGAGTACGGATTCCCGCTGATCGATAACATTGATGTCTATTTTCTTACTGATCAAGGCTGGCATTTGGCTTCAAGGGTAGGCGATATGCGCCCTTGGTCAACGCGCCAGCGATATGGGCCAAATTTTTATTTCCAGATTCCGCCCGGTGCTACGTACGCCCTTGTACGCCTGCAGACCTTGGGCTCCATGCAATTTCACTTTAAGATTTACGATGATACCACGCTGGATGAAGCGCTCATTGATGATGCTGTCTTTCACGGCCTCTTCTTTGGCGCACTTATCATCATGATTTTCTATAACCTATTTGTGTACTTGATGGCCCGTGATGAGGCCTATCTATATTACGTGATCCTGATTGCCTCTATTACATTATTCGAACTTTCAGTGATGGGGTATGGCTCCATGTATCTATGGCGGGACAACCCGGCATGGATGAACTCCCATGTGCAAGCCATAACCGTTGGGCTGTGCTTGACGTTTGTGGTGCTGTTTACGCGAAGTATTCTTAATGTTCAGGATATGAGCAGTGTTCTTAACAGGGTATTACTTATTGAGTGTATTCTCAGCGCCATAATGGCCATTGTTGGCACGTTGGTAAGCAATGAATGGATGGTGCGCTGCACTGCCATTTGGCCCCTTATTGTAGTTGTAACGGTCATCATATCAGGTGGTCTGGCTGTCCTCAGGAATCGCCCGGGGGCGCGGATTTTTGTGGCTGCATGGGGGGCAGGGTTAGTGGGCGCAGTGTTGTTTTCCGCCCAGCAGCAAGGTTGGGTGGCCGCTAATGAAATTACCGTTAACTCATTGAAATATGGGATAGTTTTGAACGTCGTGTTGCTGTCTTTCTCTATGGCTTCACACATTAGAAAGCTACGCCAGGAAAAAGAGAGCTATGAGAAAGAGGCTCGCGAGAATTATGAGCTGGCCCTGGTGGATAGCCTCACAGGGGTACCCAACAGAAGGGCATTTGATAGCGTTCTGGAGCAGGAAATAGAACGTTGTCGCCGTGATCGTAGATCCATTTCATTGATGATGATCGATATCGACTATTTCAAGAACTTCAATGATCGATATGGCCATCAGCAGGGAGATGACACGCTGGTTCGTGCCGCCCTGATTATGCGTAATGGCCTACGCAGGCCTTCTGACGCCTTGTTTAGGTACGGTGGGGAGGAGTTTGCGGTGGTTTTGCCGGATACCGATGAGGAGGGCGCACGGCACACTGGTGAGCGCATAATATCCGCCATACGTAAGCTATGTATTCCTCATGAAGAGAGCCCCTTTAAACAAGTTACGGTCAGTATTGGGGCGGCGGTGGCCAAAAATGCTAATATTGGGGCTGAGGATTTTATCCAGATTGCGGATCAGGCCATGTATGACGCCAAGCGGAAAGGCCGAAACACCTTTGTCCTGACTGAGCAGCGCAACACTCCGGTGGTCAATATTGGCGATTATTTCAAAAACACACCAAAAGACACTTTGTAACCTCTTTAAACTTCAGGATAAATCCCCCAAAATTAAGAGTTTACCTGATACTCGTTAGCTCGGGCCGAATCGGGTGTAAACGGCACGTATACTAATAACAATAACAGCATACAACAGGAAGAATATGAACGTAGTTGAGTTTCTGGCTTCTCTTTCGAAACTGGACATCCGCCTCTGGTTGGAAGGTGAAAACCTGCGCTTTAGCGCACCTGAAGGCGCTTTTACCGCTGATATTCGCGATAAGGTGGTCTCCAACAAGCCTGCTATCATCGAATTTTTGCGTCAGGCCAGAAAACTCAACGAAACGGCAATTGAGCCCGTATCCCGATCGCTACCCCTGCTAACGTCTTTTGGGCAGCAACGACTGTGGATACTGGATCAACTTAACCCCCGTGATGTCACTTATAACATGTCCAGTGCACTGCGCATTCGAGGTGCATTGAATGTGACGGTGCTTGAGAAAGTACTGTTGGAGCTGGTTAAGCGCCATGAATCACTGCGCACCCGGTTTGATGATAACGATGGGGAGCCAGTTCAGGTCATCCTGCCACCAGAGAGTTGGCACTTTCGCCGTACTGACCTCAGTGAATTTTCAGAAGCAGAACAACAGATCAAGATTTCCCAGGCAGTCAACGACGAGTCTCTTACCCCTTATGATCTGAAAGCGGGCTCATTGTTTCGTGCTCACTTGATTCAATTACAGCAAGATCATCATGTTCTTATTGCCGGGATGCATCATATTATCTCTGATGCTTGGTCAATGGAGGTGCTGGTTAAAGAGCTGAGCATTCTATATATGGCCTTTTCGGCAGGAATGTCCTCTCCATTGCCTCCTCTGACGATTCAATACGCTGATTACTCTGCGTGGCAGCGTCAGCAGATGGAAAGTGACGAGATGCAAAAGCATCTTGATTACTGGCAGCACAGATTAAACGGTGCGCCGCCTGTGTTGGCTATTCCCACGGATAGACCTCGTCAGGACATTCCCACTAATAATGGTGCCCTGAAAGTGGTGCCGCTGAACGATGCCTTGGCAGGTAAGATCAATCATGCCTGTTCGAGTCTGGATGTAACGCCGTTCATGTTTTTTCTCGGTGCCTGGCAACTGCTGCTGGGGCGTTATGCCAATAGCCAGGATGTGGTCATAGGTTCACCTATTGCGGGTCGAAGCAGAAGTGAAGTTCAGGAACTGATCGGGTTCTTTGTGAATCTGCTGTTAATGCGTCTGGATTTAAGCGGCAACCCCACGGTAGAGGAATTTTATCGACGGGTTAAAGATATGTCCTTAGGTGCATTCAGTCATCAGGATCTGCCCATCGACCGTTTGCTCGAAGCAATGGAGGTGGAGCGCCAGCCCGGATATCCGCCGTTAGCGCAAGCTGCGTTTCAGTTGATCAATATGCAGGATGCTGACGGCGCCAACCCCTTTGGTGATGCCCCTGTGCAGATTGAACCCATTCCATCCAGTCATGTGGCTGCTCGTATGGATATGGTGTTGGGTATTGCCAAAACGGGTGACCGCTATGAGGCCAGCCTTGAGTTCAATACAGATCTATTTGATGACCATACCGTGTCGGGCATGATGGATCAGTATTTGTTTCTGCTGGATGCGCTGGCTGGCTCCCAATCCGCCTATATTGATGAGATCGAGCTGTATGATTCTGTGCACTTGCTGGATCAGCTAGGTTACAGCGCAGCAGATAATGATCTGTTGAGTCTTAATTCAAATCAAAGGTCGATGTTGCTCGATCAATTGGCGCACCCCGAAACCATTCAGAATGCCTATGGTATTTACGCTGATCTGCCGGGCAAACCGGATCTTGATGCATTGCATCGGGCGATACAGCTGATGGCGGATGCAGCCCCTGTACTTCGTATGAGAATCACAGAATGCAATATACCGGCTGCGGATATGGCATATGCTGTGATACCACGAAATTCTACAATAAACCTGCAAATAGTCGATCTAAGTAGTCAGCATTGGGATGGGTTCTCTATTCATGATGCAGCCATGAAACTGATGCATCGAACCTATGATGTCTATCAGGATGATCTGGTTAGCTATTATCTGTTGCATAAGGAAGCAAGCTACAGACTGGTAGTGGCATGTCACCATATTGTATTGGATGGTGCTTCGACATATCTATTGATGGAACGACTGCTTAATACCTACAAAGCCATTTTGACCGGCGAGGCCGTTGCACTGAAAACCGATGTGGGTGCAGAGGCATTTTTAAGTTGGAGCAAGCAGCGTTCGGATCACCCTCAGGTATTGGATTTCTGGCGTCAGAAAGCAACACTTGTTGAACCATTGAATTTTTCCTTTTCCTCGCATTACCGAGATTCAGATCGTGAGACGCGATTTAACGACTGCGTGGACAGCATTACACTGGACCACCGTCAAGTGGCAACCATCAGAGAATACTGTGCCGCCAATGAGGTGAACCTGCCGCTGTATTTTAAAGCGTTATTCGGCTTGATGATTCAGCACTATTGTAGGCCTGATGCAGGCTTTTCGTTCGCAGAATTTTACAGCTGTCGTCAAGATGTCTGGGGTCGTGATTTGGGTTGCTTCTATCAGCAGTTCCCCTCCATAGTGCCTGCTGCATTAATTGGCAGAGATGTTACGGTTCACGATTGGCTGATGTCGCTGAAACAGTCTCGCGATAGTGCCCGCAGCTTTCGAACTGTATCTCTGCAGGCCCAGCAACAGATGCTCCCTGTTGGTCGCACCGTATTCATGTTCAATTATTATAATTTCGTAACTAATTTAACGCTGGATCAGGCGTCCGTGCAGCCCGTTATGTCAGCACCAAAAGTGGATGGTGGTGTTCAGTTTATTGTTAAGGAGCAAGCTCAAGGGATAGAGCTTGAGCTGCGCTATGATGCTAATACATTTAACGGCTTACGGTTCCTTGAACGAACGGTACATCTGAATGAACAGATACAGTTCGAGGATTTGGCGTCAGTTGCGGATTTGCAATTTTTGTCCAGTGCAGAACAGATTGCGCAGTTGGCTAACGCATCACAACGGGATATCGACCCACAGGATAATGTGATCGCCCGTTTCGAGAGCATTGTAGAGCAGTATCCTGATAGCGAGGCTGTTATCAGCGCCGGAGAAACTCTAACCTATAAACAGCTAAATGAGCGTTCTAATCAGTTGGCTCACGCTCTGATTGATATGGGTGTGGGTGCCAACATTCGTGTAGGCGTATGTTTGGATCGTAGTGCCAATTTGCTTGTGGCTATTTTGGGAGTGCTCAAGGCTGGCGGAGCGTATGTGCCGCTTGACCCATCTTATCCGCGGGAACGCTTGTCGTATATGGTCAAGGATTCTGCTGCTCCGGTTGTGGTTACCGTTTCCGAGCACGCTGATTGTCTTGGATCGGTTGATGGGCGTGTGCTTTGCCTGGATGTTGAAGGTTCTGGCTTGTCGGGTATGTCGGTCGTTA
>Ga0209555_10002462_pt1 | contig 13035 bp, 16 predicted proteins | sample SaaInl85LU_5_DNA_FD_184643 | JGI IMG/M metagenome (GOLD analysis project Ga0209555, IMG submission 184643) | Marine microbial communities from expanding oxygen minimum zones in the Saanich Inlet - ESP_85LU_5_DNA (SPAdes) (version 2) | ecosystem: Environmental > Aquatic > Marine > Intertidal... | reverse complement strand
CTGCAACATTACCATCTGCATTTACTTCTAAAGTATATTGAGCATCAATTGTGCTATTAATATTATCAATACTCGCTGAAATTCCAGACGTAACACCTGCAACTTTACCATCTAATTGAGCAATAGCAGAAGTAGTTGAATTAAGAGTGGCTTGATCACCTGTAGCTACTACAGTATTTATTGTTTCTAAAATTGCTGAAGATGAACTTAATCCTGTAATATCTCCATTTCCGTCAATTGTATATTCTGCTTTTAAACTATTAATTTGTTGTGCTAAGGCTTCAGCTGAGGTTACATAAGCTGTAGCGACTGAATCTATAGCTGCATCGGTTGCTATTGTATCGCTAGAGATTTCAGCTGTTAAATTGTCTATCCTATTTGCTAAGGCTTCAGCTGAGGTTACATAAGCTGTAGCGACTGAATCTATAGCTGCATTGGTTGCTATTGTATCAGTTGAAATTCCAGCTGATATTGCGTCTATCTTGTTTGAAAGGGCAGTATCCTCATTTGTTAATATTGTTATATCTGAAGCAATACCAGCTGTTGTTGTTATTAACTCAGAACTAATTGATGCATTTAATGACCTAGCTTCTGTAATAACAATTTCATCAGCTGAAACAATTACTTGTGTTAATGATGTTATTTCAGCAGTTGAGGCTAATCTTTCAGACGAAATTTCAGCTGTCAATAACTCTTCTAATTCAATTAAAGCAGCATCTGCGATAGCTAAGGCAGTGGTATTTTCACCAATAGATATATTATTATTTGTTAATTCAGTCGAAACGGCTGCATTTAATGACCTGGCTTCTGTAATTATGGCTTCGTCAGCATCTGTTAAAAATGTAGACAATGAGTCTAAGCCCGCTACCGTTTCAGAACTTGCAGTATTAAAAGCTGTTTGAACTGATGTAGTTAATTGAGCAAAAGCTTCAGTAGAAGTAACTAAAGCATTAATGTCCTGTCGAATATTTGCCTCTGCTCCGGTAATATCATCACCTAAACTAGCCGAAACTGTATCTATTTTTTGATCTAAAACAAAATCACCATCTGAAATTTCTCCAGAAAGAATTAACTGTAAATCACTAATCCTAGTGGTTATAGAATCATTAACCTCTATGAAATCAACTGAAGTTTTAGTATTGATAGAATTAACGGTATCTTCAATAGAATCATTAATTTCTAAAATTTGTGTTGAAGTTTTAGTATTAATTGAAGTTATATTTTCAATAATACTTTGTATATCACTATCTTCAATTGCATTAAAATCAACAAAAGTACCGTTTAATCCTAATTTACCATCCGTAATACTTATACTATGATCTCCTAAATATAATGTATTATTACTTAAATAAAGATCTCTAAATTTATTAGTTGGAGATCCTAAATCGTATGCAACATCAGTATCTGGTATTAAATCCCCGGTAACTACACTACCTATTCCGCCTTCAACTGGAATCCATATATAATCATCAATCGAAGCACCATTAGATATATAGTTAACATCTTCTGCAGTTACTTTATATAATTGTAAGACTTTATCAATATCATTCGTTAAATCTAAATCGCCATCAGGACCAGAACCCATTACTAAATATCCTTTAATTGTTTTACCAATCAAGTCTAAATTGTAATCCATCTCACCGTGTTTAAGCGGTCTATCTAAGTTTTTAGGATACGTTGGGCTATATTTACCATTTCCGTCTTTATTAATATTATCTTGTTGCATTCTATACTTTAATTTTTTACATAATATATTGTATTATATTTATCTTAATCATATTTCTAAAAATACAAAAAGGCCCGTATAGGCCTTTTTTAAATAAATTATTTAATATACGTATTATATATTATTTATTTTGTATATTAATGGTATTAACCCATTGAACATATTCATTATAATCCTTATCAAATTCTAAAGTTCTTTTTATCTTTTTCTTTTTAAAATGTAGTTTGTACATACCATTCCACCAGTTCCATCCCCAGATTCTTTCTCGAGTTATATAATGTGTTGGTGTCTGTGTTATACTAGAATGTCTGGAATAAAACCTTTTATTACCCCTTGCTGTTTTAAATTCCATTACTAAAGTTCCTTCCCAAAAATATCTCCAGTGTGCTATAGTCCCATCATATAAAGATGGAAAGGCTATCTTATACCCTGTATTATCAACATATTTTCCATCTTTGCTGATATATGTTGCATGCGGTGGGTATATTGCTTCGGTCTTAACCTTTCTTTCATCTTTTACGATCTCAACTGAAGGTAAACCTCCAGGTGTTTGACCCTCTGTTAATGCCCATTCTAAAAAGTTCCATGCTGCATTTCTACTACCTGCCCATAACCAACATAAAAAGAAATATCTTATATGTTGTATAAATGTCTGTGGTATTGGGTTCTTCTTTTCATCATCATTAAATTTAGTAAACCACTTTTCTTTATCTTCTTGTCTCCACCATGGTTCTCCAGCAAAATTATTTGTATTTAACCCACACAGAAATAACCAACCGTAAAATGCTGGTTGTAGATATACTTGATATGGTTTCACGCCCTCTTTAAGCTTGTACATTTTTTCAACATCACATTCATATACATACTTATTCATTACTTTTTGAATTGGTATTCTGAAAGGATGTACTATTGGGTACGCAAAATAACTAATCAATGTTGATAGCACTCTTATAATTGATTGTAATCCAAATAATATTATATTCTTTGCGTTCATTAATTATATATTAAATTCCTAATTCCTCTACTTAGTTCTACTTGTTCTTCAAATGCTTGAATTTCCCAAGGTCTACTAAAATAATCTGGTAAATTATCAATATCATACATCATAATACCCCAATAAATTGTCTTTTTATCATTAAATAAAATATTGGTATGTAATTGTTTTAAGTGTATTAATTCATGCGCTAGTATATCAATTGCAATTCTAGTAGAAAATGATTTAATTTTTATCTCATAAATTCTAGGAGCTATCAAATTAATATATGCTTGATATTCTAATCCATCTTTATAAATATAAGGCATGTGGCTAATTAAAACATATACACTATCAATATCTAATTCCATTAAACCAGCCGCTACAATCATATCAGCACCTAATACATTAGATCTATTTAATATCTTAGAATTTCTAACTGATATATTTGGAATAGGTCGTTCATCTTTGTTAAAAAAGATTAGTGCAGATATTACAATTGCAGATATTATTGCAATTATTAGTATTTTTTTCTTATTATTCATTAAAATGTTTTGATTTTTTTATCTTACCACAAACATCACATTCTCTTGCTACGCATAATATATTTATCTATTATTAATTGAATCAATTTTCTCTGGTGTTAGTGCCTTTAAAAATGCAACAAATAATTTAATAGCATACTTTACGTCTCGCTTGTGACACATCTCAACGGTTGTGTGCATGTATTTAAGCGGTGAAGCGATGATGGCAGTTGGTGTATTCTCCATAAAGAATGCCATAGTGTCATTACCCATTGAACCGACCGCTAGTTGTAATGGAATCTTTTTGTCTAACGCAACCTCTCTTAACATTTGGTTAATTTCTCTATGATTCTGTGCAGTGTATTCTAGACAAGGACCTAATCCACCTTTAATGTCACCGTCCTTTGCTTTATCGATTTTAGGTGTATTGGTATTATGTGTTACATCATGCACTAGAGCAAGATCTGCTTTTAATTCTTTAGCAATCTTTTTGGCTCCGTGAAGACCAACCTCTTCTTGAACTGAATTAACAACATACAGATCATATGGCAGTTTAATACCTTTCTTGACAATAGTTCTGAGAGCTTCGGCGATGATATAACCACCGATCTTATTATCTAATGATCTACCAACATAATAATCCCCAATCTCTTCTAATTGAGTGTCAAATGTAATTAGATTTCCAACTTCAACACCTGCGTTTAACACTGCTTCTTTGTCTTTAAGTCCACAATCTACCCATAACTCATGTTGATCATAACCCATTGATGTGTATTCTTTTCTTGTGTGTATCGCTGGCCACCCAAAAACTCCGCGAACCTTTTTACCATCATGCGTATGTATCATTACTGTTTTTGACGGTGCAATCATATTGTCTGAACCGCCGTGACGTTTAACTCTGATCATACCATCACTTTCAATATGTGTAATAATCCAGGCTATTTCATCACAATGTGCTTCGATAACAACTTTATGTGTGTTTATTATAAGGTTTTCGTATTTGTTTAATTTACGCTCAAGCACACCATATGAAGTTCCATATGCATCTTGTTTTAGAAAGTCAACATATGGTTTAATATAATCTGACCAGATCTGTTGGCCTTCGTTTTCTTGTGCAACTGGTGCATATGCATTTAAATAATCGTAAAGAAAGATTTTGTTTTTTTTCATTAAAAATTTGTTTGTCCACCTCCTAAGTATGGGTTCATATATTTATTGTGATATTCCATGATTTTATCCCTAGCCTCTTCTGCCGTATCTACAATTCTAAAAAGATCAAAGTCGCTTGGGTTAATTTTACCATCTTCTAATAGTGTATTTCTTAACCAATCGATTAAACCCTGCCAATACCCACTACCTACAAGTACTATCGGATATTTTATATTGTGTCCACATTGGGCTAGTGTAAGTGCTTCAAATAATTCATCAAGTGTTCCCAATCCTCCTGGAAATACTACGAATCCTTGTGAGTACTTAAGAAACATTACCTTTCTTGTAAAAAAGTATCGGTTCTCTACACCCATCTCTACATATTTATTCATTCCTGCTTCGAAAGGTAATTCAATTCCGATTCCAATCGATTTACCTCCAACCTCTTTGGCGCCATGATTTGCAGCGGCCATAATTCCAGGTCCACCTCCAGTAATCACTCCAAAACCTTCGCATGCTATTAACTTGCCAAACTCCTTCGCTTCTTGATACCATTTAGTTCCGACTTTAGTTCGGGCACTACCAAACACACTGATACATGGTATATCTAATTCATTAAAGGTATCGAACCCTTTAGTAAACTCACCTTGAATCCTAAGGATTTGCCATGCATCTTCTGATTTATTTCTATTCCTTTCCATACTGCTCTTCAAATTGTCTTAATCTTTTCATGAATTCTTTAAAATAATACTTCATGTCATCATATGTCATTGTGAATATTTGGGGTTTGTCTTCTAATTCATTTGCAATCCATATCTCGCATCCTGTAGGTACAATTCCTGTTCGCTCCCAAAATGCAACTGAGTAACCTGCAACTTGACAAAAGTAATCTTCAATCCATTCATCTCGCTTTGGCTTTCTACTGTTCTTATAGTCTATGATTAAGATTTTGTTTCCAACCATTTCTGAAGCATTATCAAGAGTTCCTGCATATCCTTTTTCTGACCAGATGAATTTTTCAGCAGCAAGGACCCTAACTACACGATCAAAGAAATCTTCATGATGATTCCAAAACTTCATAAACATCTTCCAACCCTCCTCTAGCCAGTGTGCTCCTAGTTCTTTCTCCTTGAATTGGCAACACTCTTCATCAGTAGATGCAATAACTTTCAACTCTGCTAAACGTTCTTCAGGTGATCCCTGGATGCCCTTATATAACTCAATGAGTCTGTGTAATATTGTACCACGATTCATTGATAGGTTTGAGATTCTATCAGCCTCTTCATGTCCTACCCTGTCTCTCCACTTATCCAATCCACTTTTATCCTTTGTATTTCCAAGGATTGTTGTCATGCTTGGGTAGGTTCCAATAACCTCTCCATCTCTTTTGACTTGATAGTATCGGTGTCCGTGTCTTTCGACTCTTTCGATAGATTCCACTACAAGTATATTTTAACTAACTCTGTAATGCCAAAACCTGCTCCAGTAAGAATTGCTAAGAATAAAAAGTTTCTTAAGAATGAGATAAAATTAAAGTGATCATTTTCAGGGTAGAGAACAACTAGATATTGCTCAGTACCATCAATTTTAGATATTTCAGGATAGGAATAGTCTGAAAGACCATATTCCATCAAGATTAAATTAATTGGGTTTAATTTCTGGAAAACATAAGATTGTTGCACGATTTCCGGCTGACCAATAACCTCAGGACCCAGATCAATTACAGTGTACATCCTTCCGATCCAATCAACTCTAATTCCTTTTTCAAAGATTTGTCCCTCTATCTTTTTTACACTTCTGTAAAATTTAAAAGTGATCCATGCCTCTCTAAAGAATCGAGGCCAAAATAATAAAATATCTGTCATGATGTGTTTAATTTAAAATATGTTTGATAACTGAATATATTATATATGTCACTATTATAATTTGAAATCCAAATAATATTACAATTGGTGATAACTTAGTTCTTTTATTATCTTCTATACTATTTGTTTCATTATTAAAATTAACAATTGCCCTGCCTTCTTGTGCCTCCCAGTCCCTGTTATTTCTAACCTCATCATTTGTAGATAGTGTTGCGTCTAGAATTTTTGTATCAACTTCGAATTGATTTGCAATAAATCGAAGAGCCTGTAAATCTTTAGGGAAACAAGATCCTCCAAACCCAAAGTCTCCATCAGGACCTGGAACCATCCAATGTGAATCTCCTAATCTTTTATCAAGTTTTGTTATTTCTGCGACTTCATTATAATTAATACCAATTGCCTCTGTTATTTTATAGATTTCATTAGCAAAACTTACTTTGGTTGCTAAAAATGTATTAGTAACATATTTAACCATTTCGGCGATTGGAGCACCTGTGATTATTATTTGGGCCTTATCCATAAAGATTTCTTCAAATATATCTTTAACATTAGAAATATATTGCGGAACTTTTTTATCATATGAATTATGGTTAATCCCTAAAACTATCCTGTTTTGGTTTTTAAAATCATTGACTGCATTTGCCTCTGTTAAAAACTCAGGACTAAATACGACATTACAATTATCGGTGTTATTATCAATTTCGGATGTAGTTCCGATAGGAACTGTTGATTTAATAATAACTGTTGGTTTTTTACCAAGTTTTGATGCGATTGTATCAATATCTTGTATCGCATCAAGTACTATATGAATTGATGCCTCTCCAGTTTGAGCATTCATTGGAGTTGGAACACATGAAAATATAATTTCACATTGATCTACTATTTCTTCTAGAGTTGCATTTGATTTAGAACTAATATATTTATCGTAAGTTAATACTTTAAATTTATCTTTAAAAGCCTCTTTAATTGCATTACCGACAAAACCCTGTCCTATAATTCCTATTTGCGTCATTATTTAACTTTCATTATTACTATATTTATATACGAATATCTGGAAAGGTTTCATTTTTGATATTTTTATCCCAAGCTTTTATTTAAACAAAAAAAGGCCTACAAATTAATGTAGACCTTTTAAGTGGACCCGGGGAGACTCAAACTCCCGACCCCTGCAGTGCAAGTGCAGTGCTCTAGTCGACTGAGCTACGGGCCCATAAAAAAAAGGAAGGGACGTGTACTAGAGTATACCAGCTCTAGAAGATCATCCAATTGTATTGATTACTGCATACCAACCAACTTTACTTTTATTTCAAGTTCATCTCAAGATGGTTAATCTCGTTAATGCGCCAATTCGTGTGGCTTTAGTTGTACCTTATCCCCTATTGGATAGGATTATTCGGTCACTTGGGGCAAGATTTCCTCTCGGGTACTTGCAATGCTCTTGGAAAAATAGGTTTATATAGTTTTCCTGATCTACCGCCATCTACTATTTCAGGTCTTAATTACTCACTTCTGCAACTAAGTCAGAACTTGTCTGATGTCTGGCGTGCCTTAGCCCCTCTTTCCTCAGGGTTTATTCGGCAATACACTCACATTATCAATGATCAATCTCTAATGTGCCTTCCAATATTTTAAAGAACGTTTTCTTGGTACTTTATATACCAATTAATTTTTAACTAAGCGTTGTTCTTTTCAGAAACATAAGTTCTTACATCCTGTGCAGTCGCTTTAATTGATTGCATTGCTTTACGAACTCTTGTTCCAGCAGCCTTGTTTCCTTTTTCGTCGAATTTAGCAGCGTCTTCTCTGATACCGTCTACCAACTCTACTAAGTTGTCTAATAATTCATTCATAATTTTCGTGTTTTAAAATTTACTTAGTTTATATTATGCTTTTAAAAATTGTTTCAAAAAAATTTAAATTATCTGCGACCTCTTGGATCTTTTGGATTTCTACCAAGATTATTTACCCTACTTTCAGGTATTTTTATCTCTGTTATTGGGGTTTCATCTGGTTTATCCAGGGCTTCTTCTGTTTTTTTTAAGATTATTAGCCTAACTACTAAAAATAACGCACATGCGGCGATAATTACCGGTAAAAGTATACTCATTTTTGTTTAGTTTTGTTTATTTCCATCCACATAGATTGCAAGAATCGGATCATTTGATTCGGTTGTTATTTTTTTAATATAGGCTCCTGTGTTTTTAATATTAGTATACACTTTAACATGATCTCGATAATGCACCTCTACTGATGAACCTCCAGGTATTAATGATAGAGCATTAGTTCTATATTCCTCGCCAACCACTGTAACTTTTTTATTTGTTTCCATTTTAATTCTATTAAGTATTAATTAATCTACTGTATTTATTTATCTTTTAAAAATTTGTTCATCTTTGTCAGATCCATTGTAACATCCTTTGGAAAATGATCTGGCGCCCGAGTTGGTTCTACTTCTGGATTAGTTTGTTTTGCTAATTCAAACATTGATTTGGCTGGAGTTCCAATGTTATAGAGTCCAGTTGCTCCATGCTCTATCATTTTTACAACTAATTCTGCGATTCTATCAGGATAGTCAAAATTACCAATAACATCAATATAGGCTTTAGGATACGGAAAGGGCTTGATTTTCTGTGAACCTCGTAGAACCAATGAACCCTTTCCATTCTCTAAAACATATTCATCTGCTAATAATTTTGATATTCCATAAATATTTTTTGGATTGGCAATACTCTTTTCAGAAGCATAAGAATTTGAATCAACATATACATAATCTGTAGAATAGTGTACTAATTTAATGCCACGATGATTACAGAATGTCACTAGTAACTTAACTCCTTTATAATTAGTATCAATCATTTTAGAATAATCATCACTGTAAGTATCTGTATTTGCTATTAGATTAACTATAACTTTGGTTTCTTTTGGGATTAAATCCACCCAATTTGATGTATTTGTTATGTCGAATCCGTCCTTCTTTCTAGAAATGTAATTCCAACTGGTTTGTCTTTGAAGTTCGCTTCCTAGCAAACCATCTCCTAATATTAGTATCATTGCGTAATATTTTTAACTGAATCCTTTAGAAATTCAACAAATAGAAGTGGTTTAAACCAAGGAAATATTGACATTAATTTATTTGAATTTAATGCATAACACCTATCGTGTCCAAGGCGATCTTCTACAAATTTAAATTTTGGAACTTTATTCATGAATTCACCGATCATTAAAATAATTTGTAGATTTGTGTATCTTTCACCTGAACCAATATTAAATACTTCGTTAACCATATCAGATACCATCAATTCATGAATTATGTTAGCATTATCATCGACGTCAATCCATTCTCTAATATTTTTACCATCACCATATAATGGAATTTCTCTATCCTCTCTAATCGCATTAATAATGGTTGGAATAAATTTCTCATCATTTTGATGCAATCCATAATTATTACATGTTCTGGTAATTATGTATGGTAGGCCAAAAACTCGATGTGCTGCAAGAACCAGCATATCTGAAGAGGCTTTAGTTGCTGAATAATAAGAAGAACCCTTTAGTTGATAATTTTCATCAGCTAATACTTGCCCTTCATAATCATCCATATCTCCATATACTTCATCAGTTGAAATATGAATAAATTTCTTTAGACTTAAATTTTTTCTGGCACATTCAATTAGATTAAATGTTCCTTCGACATTAGTTCTAACAAAAGGCCGACCGTCTTTGATTGAATTATCAACATGACTTTCAGCTGCAAAATGAACTAAATAATCATAATTGCCTAAATCTTCTGGAACTACGTCACAAATATCCTTTTTTATAAATTTAACATTTGTTTTGATGTTGTTTGGATCTGCGGCATATGTTAATTTATCTACAACTACTATTTCGGCAGTTGGATTTTTACGCGCGATTGTATTTACAAATGAGGAGCCAATAAAACCAAACCCTCCAGTTACAATTATTCTCATTCTTTTACTTGATTTAAAACGTTAGGATTTTGTTCAATTGTCTGCTTTGTAATCAAATCTTTGATTTTAGTAGTTGACCATTCGTGACTTCGAGTAGTATAAATAACCTCAATCGGTAAATGATCTCCAGTAAATCTTTTTCCAATATAATCATCACCTAAGATTCTTACGTCTGGTTTATAGAATTCCATTAATTTAATTAAGTCTTCTTCAGTTTGATAGGTAACCACCTCATCAATATATTTAATAGCCATTAAGGTTTTGTATCTCTCGTAAAGGGGCACTACAGGCTTATATTTAGTGTATCTTGTTGCTGATGGATCTTCCTGTAAAAACACCATGAAATAATCACAGTGTCTCTTTGCCTCCTCAAATGTGTAAATATATCCGGGGTGTAGCAGGTCAAAATTACCTGCAGTAAATCCTATTCTGCCTTTTTTCTGGTACATATGTTTAATTTTAAAAATCTCTTCTTTCTGTATATATAGCTTTTATTACTGGAAATCTGAGAGAATAGCCTCCGTTTTGATCACGTGATTCTTCGAAATATTGTACGGTGATTTGTTTTCCTAAGATTTCTTCTGGGTGTTTGTAGTAGTGTCGCTTTTGCTCTAAACTAAATCCACTACCTACTTGAACACGATGTCCTTTGTGCTCTATCACTACATTCTTTAACATTTCTTCTTCTACTTCACGACCCTCTACAATTACCCTATTAACTGAGTTTTCAACCTCAATTACAATATATTCAGCATCATGGAAGGATTTGACCTTTAAAATATCATTGCTACGTTTTCCCTGATAGGTTGAATTCTTACGAATCATTAGTCCTTCCCAACCACCTTCTTTTGATTGAGCCATTAAGTCTTCAAATACATTATCATTCGCAATATATTGCTCTAAAACTTTAATGAATTTATCTCCATCTGCAACCATTGATTCTAGTTTTGTTAAACGATCTCCCAAAACAATATTTGATTCTTTTCTTGTGAAATCTTCAAGAGTTAACATATCAAACATAAAATAGAATGGATTCTTAATCGTATGGTCTTTTCTTTTAATCTCTTTAATAATACCTGTAAAATCTTCATCTCCATTTGCATTAACCATACAAATTTCTCCATCAAGGACCATATTAGTAAGCCCTAATTTTTGGATTGATGGTTTTAAAGCATCTAGTGTTAAGAACTCATTTCCAGCTCTACTAAAGAATTTAATCTCACCATCATTGCCAATGATTGTAATACATCTTATACCATCTAATTTTCTACTAACAAAATAACCATCTTCCCATTTAACCTTGGCTGCCGTTTTTTCATTATATGCATTTGCAAGTGCTACATCAAATGTTGGAATTAATCCTGGAACCACCTTATTAATCATAGAAGTTGTAGAACGGGTCTTTAAGTTTCTATCAATAATATTCCAAATAAGATCAGCGTACATTGGATTATCTGATACATATCGATTAACTGCCTTGATCGCATCATGTCCTGTGATTATTCTATCATTTAAATAGTCCAACAGTGTAAAAAGATCCTCAAATTGATGGTATGGACTAATAAGATCTGAATTCTTTTTACAGTTCTTAGATGTAACACCATATTGTTTATAGGTATCATACGTATAAACTAATGCTTTCTTAACACTTTCATACTGTGTGTATGTCTTTAAGACATTTAGCTTGTCTGTGTTTGAATTAGTTGAGTTTGATTCTTCAACGAAATCATAAATTAATTGTAGATCTGTCATATGGCGTTTGTTATTTAATTATAGTATAAATATAAACAATTTTTACGAATCGGAAAAACTTTTTGCAATATATTTTTGAATTGTTAATAACTTTTTTGTGAGATTTAACCTGGACATTGATTTAATACCCCATATTTGGAACATTTTAACATTATTAAATCCAAATATTGTTGGAAACACTAAAAGTCTTAGCCTGATCCACAAGAGATTTAAGGTCTTCCACTTCAGTGATTTATTAGAGGTTGAAGTTGTTATTATTACTAATTTTTTACGTTTCAAGAGGGGTGTTCCCTGTTTAAATGCGAAACCCTTAGTAAACACCTGATCAATAAATCCCTCAACTAACGGGTTTAATGAGATCCATCTTGTTGGTGAAATAATATAAATGTGATCCGCTAATTTAATTGAGTTTCTATAAGATTTTGCAAAAGCATTGTTATTAATGTTTGAAATAGATCCGATAAATACCGATGGATTATAACCATCTGCGTATAGATCAATAACATCCACTTGATGTCCCTCTTTTTTATATGTCATTTTAATAGTTGGCAAGATATTTTTATGTTCTATTGCCTTTCTATCAGGATGCGATATAACTATTAGTACTTTCAATTATCTGTTGTTATTTTTTGTTAAATTTTTATTAATTTACTGATAGTTGAGTAGTCTTGATTATTACTTCTTAGAATCATATTCTCTTCAGAAGTTGTTAAATTATATTTAGCATTAGGGCCTAATATAATATCTTTGATTTTATCAATTGTTGGATATCTAATAGCTATTAGATCTTTAGCAAGTCTAGTCATTCCATATGCATGCTCTTTAGTTCTTTTACTTTTAGGCAATTTTAAAGCCTCTTCTGAGACCATTCCAGTAAAAAAACCTAAAGTATTACATAAACTTGTAGTTAAGTGGTTTTGGATACATCTATATCCATAATCATAATCTAAACAACCATTTTGTACACCTTCGATTGTATGTAAATAATTTTTAGAAGCTGCTTCTATTTTAGCTAGTTCTTTTTTGTTCATTATACTATTTTTTAATTACAGTGTAAATATAAACATTTTATATGATA
>Ga0209555_10002461_pt1:0-7500 | contig 13044 bp, 9 predicted proteins | sample SaaInl85LU_5_DNA_FD_184643 | JGI IMG/M metagenome (GOLD analysis project Ga0209555, IMG submission 184643) | Marine microbial communities from expanding oxygen minimum zones in the Saanich Inlet - ESP_85LU_5_DNA (SPAdes) (version 2) | ecosystem: Environmental > Aquatic > Marine >... | reverse complement strand
AAATGCGTTGAGGCGCAGCGGTTAATTATGAGCTGTCTAGGGGTATAGCACTGTTTCGGTGCGGGCTGGGAAACTGGTACCAAATCGTAGCAAACTCAGAATACTAGACATGCCTTCAATTAACCAGTGAGACAGTGGGGGATAAGCTTCATTGTCAAGAGGGAAACAGCCCAGATCACCAGCTAAGGCCCCTAAATGACTGCTAAGTGGTAAAGGAGGTGAGAGTGCTTAGACAACCAGGAGGTTTGCCTAGAAGCAGCCACCCTTGAAAGAGTGCGTAATAGCTCACTGGTCAAGCGCTCTTGCGCCGAAAATGAACGGGACTAAGCAGTCTGCCGAAGCTGTGAACAAGGTGTTTTAAGAACACCTGAATGGTAGGGGAGCGTTCCGCTTTAGGTAGAAGTATAAGCGTAAGCATGTATGGACGACGCGGAAGTGAGAATGTCGGCTTGAGTAACGAAAACATTGGTGAGAATCCAATGCCCCGAAAACCTAAGGGTTCCTCCGCAAGGCTCGTCCACGGAGGGTGAGTCAGGACCTAAGGCGAGGCCGAACGGCGTAGTCGATGGCAAACAGGTTAATATTCCTGTACTTTATTTTTTTGAAGTCCCGGGGGACGAAGAAGGTTACACTTGGCCGGACGCTGGTTACCGGTTCAAGTAGTTAGGTGTTGAGAGATAGAAGAAAAAATATCTTGAGCTGAGCTACGAGTACATTTGTCTATGGACAAAAAAGCAAGTCACATCATACTTCCTAGAAAAGCCCGAACGACGTTTTATGAAAAATAAACCTGTACCCGAAACCGACACAGGTAGGTAGGTAGAGTATACCTAGGGGCGCGAGATAACTCTCTCTAAGGAACTCGGCAAAATGGCCCCGTAACTTCGGGAGAAGGGGTACCTCAAGTTTAATCTTGAGGTCGCAGTGACCAGGCCCAAGCGACTGTTTACCAAAAACACAGGTCTCCGCTAAGTCGTAAGACAATGTATGGGGGCTGACGCCTGCCCAGTGCCGGAAGGTTAAGGAAGCTGGTTAGTTTCGACGAAGCTAGCGACCGAAGCCCCGGTGAACGGCGGCCGTAACTATAACGGTCCTAAGGTAGCGAAATTCCTTGTCGGGTAAGTTCCGACCCGCACGAAAGGCGTAACGATTTGGGCACTGTCTCGGAGAGAGACTCGGTGAAATAGAATTGTCTGTGAAGATGCGGACTACCTGCACCTGGACAGAAAGACCCTATGAAGCTTTACTGTAGCTTGGAATTGGTTTCGGGCTCTTCTTGCGCAGCTTAGGTGGAAGACTGAGATCATGCCCTTCCGGGGGTATGTGAGTCATCAGTGAGATACCACTCTGGGAGAGCTAGAAATCTAATGGTGATCCTTGAATCAGGACACTTGACAGTTTCAGGTGGGCAGTTTTACTGGGGCGGTAGCCTCCCAAAATGTAACGGAGGCGTACAAAGGTTCCCTCAGGCTGGACGGAAATCAGTCGTAGAGTATAAAGGCAGAAGGGAGCTTGACTGCAAGACCTACAAGTCGAGCAGGGACGAAAGTCGGTCTTAGTGATCCGACGGTGCCGTGTGGAAGGGCCGTCGCTCAACGGATAAAAGTTACTCTAGGGATAACAGGCTGATCTCCCCCAAGAGTTCACATCGACGGGGAGGTTTGGCACCTCGATGTCGGCTCATCGCAACCTGGGGCGGAAGTACGTCCCAAGGGTTGGGCTGTTCGCCCATTAAAGCGGTACGTGAGCTGGGTTCAGAACGTCGTGAGACAGTTCGGTCCATATCCGGTGTAGGCGTTAGAGTATTGAGAGGATCTTTCCCTAGTACGAGAGGACCGGGAAGGACGCATCTCTGGTGTACCAGTTCTCGTGCCAACGGGATACGCTGGGTAGCCAAGTGCGGAGCGGATAACTGCTGAAAGCATCTAAGTAGGAAGCCCACCTTAAGATGAGTACTCTGTTGTGATTTCTAAAAAATCATGCTAAGGTCACGGGAAGACTACCCGTTTAATAGATATCAAGTGGAAGGTGGGTAATCACTGTAGCTGAGATATACTAACAGACCGAGAATTTTGACTTTGTGCATTTCTATTGAGCCCGGTCTCAAATTAATTCTAGAACCACTACATCCCATTCCGAATATGTAAGTGAAATGGAATTACCTTTGGGGAGGCCAGGCTCATTTCTTTTTTTTACAAGTTTATTACTCTTAAAAGATAATTTTTATACTTATAAAAATTAACTAATACTTTTGTTTCCTTTGTGGTTGAGTCACTCAAGATTTGCTATGGATAAGATACAGGGAAAAGAGTTTCCCTGTATCTTTGGATCGTTCCTTAACTACCAACTTTAAATCCATCTGCAAGTAATGCAAATAATATACCCCGACGGACATAAATCAAACACGAATACAAAGAAAATTCCAATTTGATCTTTTGTTTTAATGGATTAGTCGTGAACCAACCAATACATTCAGAAAAGAAGAGAATAAAAAAACCAAGTAATCCATTCCAATCAAAAAATCGGCTTGACCAAGTAAAAGCAACACTTCCACAGAAAAATCCGAAAAGACTTGTTGTAGTTGCTAAAATATAGTCCAGACGTTGGAGATTTTGATATTTCTCTAAAAAACGTACTTGTATACGTTGAAAATTAGTAAACATAAAATAGGAAACTAATTCTAATCTCAGTAGAATTAGAGATAAGTTGTTTCATTGATTATAAACTCCCAAGATCAGAAGAGAGTGTTAAACTAAACAAAAACCCTTTTAAATCGAATGAATATTGAAAATAATTTAATCATTGGAGCAGCCATTTTTTGTATAGGTCTTTATGGCTTTTTATCAAGTCAAAATGTTGTTCGTGTTCTAATGTCATTAGAATTACTTTTAAATGCTGTAAATCTTAATTTTGCATCGTTTTCTACCTTTATGGATTCGCAAGAACTTAAAGGTCAAGTTTTTGCTTTATTTGTTATTACAATTGCAGCAGCTGAATCAGCTATTGCTTTAGCCATACTCTTAAGCATTTATCGCAACAAACAATCAATTGCATTAGATCAATTTAATTTGCTCAAATGGTAATCTAATAGACTAAATAGAAATATTAATAAAAAAAATTCTCGTCTTTTTTTTACTCGAGAACTTTATTAATATTTCTATTTAGAAGAGTTGAAATGGCCTTTTTTTATGCTAAAATCACACGGGCTACTTGTTTTATTTTATTTAAGGGGGGTTTTATTACATTTCGTAACCATTTATTAGCCGACATTGTGGAAAAAATCGATCTTTGCATACTGCATACAAAAATTAAAACCATTTGAATCTAACATTGGATATTCCCGTTTCCTAAGTAATGGTCTGTGGAGGTCAGATACAGAGCAAAAAGTGTACCTTGTCCTAAAAAATTGTGATGAAAACCGCTTTGGTTCAAAAGAAAGTATGAAAGTTTTTATACTACAATTTCTAGAATTGTACAAAAATTTAGAAGGAACAAGACAAGGCTATCTTGATATGAATCTTTCGGATAATGATTCTGATTTGCTTTTGGAATGTGCGAGATTTTTAAAAACAGAACATTCTAGTTTTTTACTTATAAACAATATCTGAGGCGGTTATTTATCTTCCCGATGCTGTATAGATGACAATTGTAATTGCAACGAAATGCACACTATTGTTGAGTTGCATCACAATTACGAAACGTAGTTACTAGCCATAGACGCAGAAGAAAGAGTAGTTTTAGGTGGAGAAGATGAAGGCGGCACAGAATATTCAGTGAGTTGCAATTGTTCACCCGAGAGCGTGTCATTTACACTTTCAAGTCCACGATTTTCAGAATTGGAACCAGGTATAGTGTCAACGTCGATGCAATCGGAAACACGAATTGTAACCTAAATAGGGTCCGCACCGATGACGCTTAATACATCATCAGCACTCAGTGGAAATAAAGCGGGCCCTGTGATTATTTTTTTCCTAGCGATAGGATTATTTATAAGCTATTTTGGTGATGATGAATAATAGATTCTATTCTTTTTATAGAATAGAATCTGATGATGAATAGATTACAGATGGAGAGACTCGAACTCTCACGCCAAAGACACGAGAACCTAAATCTCGCGCGTCTACCAATTCCGCCACATCTGCAAAAAGTTCGGGCAAGGAGGGATTCGAACCCCCGACACCGTAGTTCGTAGCCACGTGCTCTAGTCCACTGAGCTACAAGCCCTTAAAACTAATGAAAGGAAGCTCCCCAGGTAGGACTTGAACCTACGACCCATCGGTTAACAGCCGATTGCTCTACCACTGAGCTACTGAAGAACTTCCCTTAAATTATAAGAAATACAGTGAAGCGAAGTCAACCCTATATTATTTATAAAAAAATCTTTTTATTTGGTAAACCATCCATAACTATGAAGTCCTGACCCAAAAAGATTAACACCTAAGTAGCAAATCCATACAAAAAGAAAACCAATCGAAGCTAGTATTGCTGGTCGTTTTCCTTCCCAGCCATAACTAATACGAAGATGAAGGTAAATTGCAAAAATAAACCAAGTAATTAAAGCCCAAGTTTCTTTTGGATCCCAACTCCAATACGAACCCCAAGCCTCATTTGCCCAAACGGCACCTGATAAAATACCTAGGGTTAATAGAGGAAAACCAATACCTAATGTTCGATAACTTAATTGATCTAGAACCTCTACTAAAGAATTACTAGTGTTAGTTTTTGCCTCAGTAGGCAAAATGGGTTGTGGTTTTCTAGAAAGAACTAAAAAAACGACTGCCATTAAAGAACCAGCTAATAAAGCAGCATAACTAAGCATCATGATACTTACATGCATCATTAACCAATTGGACTTTAGTGCTGGTATTAAAGGCGTAATTTCTTGCATTTGTGCAGGTAAACTAAGTGTTGCAAATCCACTTATAAATAGTAATAAAGGTGAAAAAATAATACCAACAATATTTTCACGAGTTGGTATCTTTTTCTCTAAAAAAATATTAACTAAGCTTACTGCCCATGTTAAAAAAATTAAAGATTCGTATAAATTACTTAAAGGGAAATGACCTGAACTAATTCCACGGCAAATTAATAAACCAGCCGAGAATAGGTTAGCTAATACAATTGCTAAGAAACCTAAACGATTTAATTGATCACCAAAATTCTTTGATTGAATAAAAAAAGCTGCGCGAAACCAATAAGCTAACATCGTTAAGAAAAAACACCCAAACGAAAAGTTACCTAAAAGGCTTTCTATCTTTAAAAAAATCATAAAACATTAAAACACAAGCATTTTACTTTTTCATAATAGATGTATCAGCTTCTTGTGATGATAATAATTTAACACTAATATTCGGTTCTCGTTTTGCAAGAACAACGACACCAATAAGTGCAATAAGAAGCAACACAGAAACTAACTCAAAAGGAAAAAGAAAATCACTAAAAATATGTCTACCAATAAAATAAACTGTATTTGTTACTGGGATAAAAGGTGGTGAAGGCCATAAAGTAGTATTAATAATACTTGTAAGTAAACCAAACAAACCAATAGCTGCACCACCTTGTATAACCCATAAAAAATCTTTATTATTTTTATTTGGACGTGTTACACGTTGATTAGCATCAACAAGCATAATTGCAAATAGAATAAGAACGTTAATACCACCTACATAAAGCAAAATTTGAGCTGCTGCTAAGAAATCAGCGTTTAAAAGTAAATAAAAACCTGCAATTCCTACTAATGTAACCATCAGAAAAAAACCAGCATAAACAAGGTTTGGAAGAAAGATTACCCCAAAAGAACCTACAATCGAAACAATAGTAAAAATTGAAAAAAATAACTCTTGAATATTTTCGAGACTATTCATAAGAAAACTTCCTTAAAACAAAGATAAGTTGGTTCTATTAAAATTGAAAAAATAGGAAACCAACAAAACTTATTAATACAAATAAAATAGTGGAACCATAAACTTGAAAACGTCCAGTTTCTGTATATCGAAGTCCTTCACCACTGAAGAAAACAAAAATACCAGCAAAATTGACTAATCCATCAACAAAATATTGATCGAAAAATAAAATACGCTGAGCTAACTTTCGATTCCCTTGAACAATAACGCTATCAAATAAGTCATCAAGGTACCATTTATTTTTTGAAAACTCGTATAATTGAGGGCTCCAATTTGCTAATGATACTCTACTAATTGAACACTTATAATATGTTAAGAAAGCAAAACCAAAACCAAGCAGACCAATACCAATTGAACTACCAGCCATGGTTACAAATTCTGGCCAATCTACATTTGTTTCAATTGAAGCATTTTCAGTAAATGATTTAAAGTAATCTTGGAATGGAGTACCCGCTAAGCCTAAAGTAAGGGTTGGAATAGTTAATACAACCAGAGGTAATAACATATTTGTTCCAGATTCCTTAACAAGGTTAATATCCGGGCCTCGGAATTTACCTTCAAATGTTAAAAAATAAATACGGAACATATAAAAACTCGTTAAACCAGCTGTTAACCAAGCAAACAACCAAATTACTGGATTTGTTTGAAATAAATCTGATAGAATTGCATCTTTTGACCAGAAACAAGCAAACGGTGGAAATCCACAAATAGAAAGAGTACCAATTAAAAAAGTTAATGCAGTAATCGGCATCTTCTTTCGTAGCCCGCCCATATTATTCATATTCTGGTTTACAAATGGGCTAAAACCTACTGCACCTTCCATACCATGGATAGCAGAACCTGAACCTAAGAATAATAAGGCTTTAGAATAAGCATGGGTGATTAGGTGGAAAATACCAGCACTATAAGAACCTACACCTAGAGCCATCATCATATAACCTAATTGAGAAACAGTTGAATAAGCTAAACCTTTCTTTAAATCAGTTTGGGTAGTAGCAATAGTAGCTCCTAAGAATGCTGTTAGACATCCAGTCCAAGCAATTGTACTCATTACAGTAGGTAACTGAATGAAAACAGGAAACATTCGAGCAACTAAATAAATACCCGCAGCTACCAGTGTTGCAGCATGGATTAATGCGGAAATAGGTGTTGGACCTTCCATTGCATCTGGTAACCAAACATGTAGAGGAAATTGTGCTGATTTTGAAATGGGCCCTAAGAAAAGCAAAATACCAAAAATAGTGGCAAGTCCTATAAGTTGTGGATCGGTAATTAAAAACGCTTCTAAACGGTTAGCAATTTCATTAAAATGGAAACTCTTTGTTAACCAGTAAAATCCTAAGATCCCAAGTAATAAGCCAAAATCACCAATACGGTTTGTTACAAAAGCTTTTTGGCAAGCATCACCAGCTGTTGAACGAGTAAACCAAAAACCAATAAGTAGGTATGAACACATACCAATTAGTTCCCAAAAAATGTAAATTTGGGCTAGGTTTGTACTTAAAACTAGGCCTAACATTGATGAACAAAAAAGACTTAAGTACCCGAAGAAACGTACATAGCCTTCGTCATACGCCATATATTCATCAGTATAGAT
>Ga0209555_10002459_pt1 | contig 13052 bp, 10 predicted proteins | sample SaaInl85LU_5_DNA_FD_184643 | JGI IMG/M metagenome (GOLD analysis project Ga0209555, IMG submission 184643) | Marine microbial communities from expanding oxygen minimum zones in the Saanich Inlet - ESP_85LU_5_DNA (SPAdes) (version 2) | ecosystem: Environmental > Aquatic > Marine > Intertidal... | reverse complement strand
GCCTTCAAATTATTTACAAAAAATAATAAGAGATATGCATAATCTGGCAGAATTTATAGAGTTTAGAAACATAGGTGATAAGTTGATTTTAAGTTGTAAAGGTGATTTTTGCTATCAAGAAACAATATTGGGTTCAGAAAAATCACAGGCGATTACTATTAAAAAGAATTGTGAAAATGACGAACAAGAAATAATACAAGGTATATTTAGTCTTAAATATTTATCTATTTTTACTAAATGTACGAATCTGTCAAATAATGTTGAAATATATCTTAAAAATAATTATCCTATTATTTTGAGATATACTATCGCTTCACTTGGAGAAATTAAATTGTGCTTATCGCAACAAGATACAAATTAGAAAATGATAAATTCTTATAAGATATAAAAATAATGCTAAAATTTTGTTATTTTTGTTATTTTCATTAATTTTGGATATAATATATATTTATAGTATATATCTTGTATCTTCCATAATGTTTTTTTTAGAACACATAATATTTCATTTAAACATAAAAAATAATTATTTGAAAATATTAATTCGCTATCATTTATTATATATATAATATGTTTTTTTATTTCATTAAAAATATTGAAATATTTATTCATTTTTTATATATTAAATAATATTTGATTGTCTTTAAGTACATCATATTAAAAATCGGCTTCTAAATCAAATTTGCGTATTTGTGAATGTTCCTGTTTACCTCCAACGTTTGCTTTGCTATATTGTGAAACGCGGCTTTCAAAGAAATTAGATTTACTTTCAATTGATATTCTTTCCATAAAAGGGAATGGATTCGCCGAGTTCCATATTTTTTCATAATTAAGTTGTGTTAATAATCTATCTGCGACAAATTCAATATATAAACACATTAAGTCAGCGTTCATACCGAGCATAGAACACGGAATACTATCATTAATAAATACCTTTTCAACTTCTACGGCTTCCTTAAATATTCTATGTACTGTTGCTTGTGATAATTTATTTTCTAATTTAGAATATAATAATACGGCAAATTCAACATGCATTCCTTCATCGCGACTAATCAATTCATTTGAAAATGACAAGCCCTGCATCAATCCTCTTTCTTTAAGCCAAAAAATGCTACAAAAGGCACCACTGAAAAATACACCTTCAACAAGAGCAAATGCCAATAATCTTTGGGAAAATGGAGCATTTTCGTCTTCAATCCATTTAAAACACCAATCTGCTTTTTTTTTGATACAAGGCATATGATTTACCGCATTAAATGCTTGTTGTTTTTCCACAGGGTCTTTAAAATACGTGTCAATTAATAGAGAATATGTTTCTGAATGAATATTTTCAATAGCCATTTGAAATGCGTAAAAAAATTTTGCTTCCAACACCTGAACATCATTTAAAAATCTCTCACCTAAATTTATATTTACAATTGTATCACTTGAACTAAAAAAAGCTAAGATATGTTTAATAAATGTTTTTTCGTTTTCAGTAAGTTTATTAAAATCATCAATATCTTTGCTTAAATCTAATTCTTCAGGTGTCCAAAAAGCACTAACAGATTTTTTATACATATCCCACATATCATCATGTTGAATGGGAAAAATCGCTAAACGATCATTTTTTTCCAATAACATCTCTTCATTATTTTCTTTAGCCATTTATATATATATATATAATTTATTTTTATATATATATATATGAAAAAATAATATAATTACATAACAATATCCGATATTACATTTGCCCCTGATGCTGCTGCAAGTGGTTTGAAATATATCGTGAATATAAGCCATGCTATTGATAAAATTATTAAAATTACACCACCTATAATCATTATTAATCCAATAATATAATTATTATTTCCAATTACATAATTATCTGGATTTTTTGGTTCATAATAAACCACGACTTTATCATTTTCATTTACAAGCTCTGTTTCGGAATGTTTTTTAACATATTCCTTACCTTTAACTTTATATACAATATTATAGTCACATTTATTAACAATCTTATTAGTTTCTTCTCCTTTAGAATTTACATCTTTTATATTTTCTTTTATACACTTTACATCTTTCAATAATCCAGAAGCATTTTCTGTCTTATCCTTATTTATATTTAATATATATACACCTGCTATAATAATAATTATAAATATTATACATATTATAATAGTCGTACCTATATTATAAATATTTCCTATAGTGGCTGTAGTGTCATATATTGGATTTAATATATCTTTATTATTATTAATATCATTAATAGCGGATCCAATAATTCCTGGTTGAACTGGTTGAACTGGTTGAACTGGCTGAACTGGTTGAACTGGTTGATTAATATAATTGTTACCACCTTTTCTCATTGTAGCTATCTTCTAATAAAGTGACTATATAATTATTATGAAGAACACAATACGCACGTATCGCCATTGTCCTCAATACATTTTATTTTTTTTTTAGCAAACTCTGGATCAATTGTGAATTGTTGTGTTTTAGCCTTTGGTTTTGTTCTTAAATAATAAGAACCTGTTTTGAGACCCTTAGAATGTCCATAAAAATGCATTGATGATAACTTTTGAAAATCAGGATCTTCCATAAAAATATTTAAACTTTGAGTTTGACATATATATTTTCCTCTGTCTGCCGACATATCAATAATTACTCTTTGCTTAATTTCCCAAGATGTTTTATATAATTCTTTTAAATCTTTGCTAATTTCTGGAATATTTTGAATACTACCTTCATTTAAAATTATAGTATCTTTCATATTTTTATTCCATAATCCTTTACTAATTAGATCTCTAATTAAATATTTATTTATTATGATAAACTCGCCGCTTAAAGTTTTCCTTTGGAAAATATTGTTTGTAATAGGTTCAAAACTTTCATTGAAACCCATTATTTGCGAAGTAGATGCTGTTGGCATAGGAGATATAAGAAGGCTATTTCTTACACCATATTCTTTAATGTCCTCTCTTAATTTATCCCAATCATATCTATCTGTTGGTTTTTCACCCCATAAATCAAATTGAAATTTACCTTGTGAAATAGGACTACCTTCATATGAACTATAAGCTCCTTTATAATTCTTATCAATTATTTCTCTTTCGTATTCATTAATATATTTTTTAATATCGTCGTTATTATCATTTGATGGATTATTTATAATATTATCAATAATTCCTCTTCTTTTTTTAGATAATTCCATAGATGCTTCCACAGCAGCATGATATATTGTTTCAAATATTTCATTATTTAATTTAGCAGCTTCCTTACTTTCAAAAGGGTATTTCATAATCATAAATACATCAGCCAGACCTTGTACACCTATTCCAATTGGGCGATGTTTTAAATTAGATACTCTTGCCTTTTCTACTGGATAAAAATTAATATCAATCACTTTATTCAAATTTTTAGTAATAGTTTTCACAATATCATGTAGTTTTTGAAAATTAAATACATTATCTTCGATATATGAAGGAAGACATATCGAAGCCAAATTACAAACACCAGTTTCTTCAGGAGATGAATATATTAAAACCTCTGCGCACAAATTACTTGATTTAATAGTTCCTAAATTTTGTTGATTACTTTTTTTATTTGCGGCGTCTTTGTATAATATATATGGTACTCCTTGCTCTATTTGTGCTTCAAGGATTTTAAACCATAAGTCCTGGGCGTTTATCTGTTTAATATATTTACCTTCATTTTCGTATTTTTCATATAAACTATTAAAATCATCACCATATAAATCGCTCAATCCCCTACATTGATCTGGACACATTAAAGACCATTTTTTATTATTTTTAACTCTTTCCATAAAAAGGTCAGACACCCATAAAGCCAAAAATAAATCCCTACATCTTTCTTCTTCACTTCCATGATTTTTCTTTAATTCCAAAAAAGCTTCTATATCACTATGCCATGTTTCAAGATATACTGCGATACTACCTAATCTTTTCCCTGCTTGGTCGATGTATCTCGCTGTATTATTAAAAACTCTCAACATAGGAATTATTCCATTTGATGTTCCGTTCGTACCTCTAATATGAGACCCTTTTGATCTAATTTGATGAATATGTATACCAATCCCACCAGCATATTTAGAAATTAACGCCATCTCTTTTAAAGACTCGTAAATACCAGTAACACTATCGTCATTTATACTACATAAAAAACAACTGCTTAATTGAGGGCGCTTTGTTCCAGAATTAAACAATGTGGGCGTGGCATGTGTAAAATATTTTTTGCTCATTAAATCATATGTTTCAAGAACATCTTTAATATCATTTCCATGAATACCAATTGATACCCTCATCCATAAATGCTGAGGTCGTTCAATAACCTTTTTATCTATTTTAATTAAATAAGCTCTTTCTAATGTTTTGAAACCAAAATAATCAAATAAATAATCTCTTTGATAATCAATATAATTATTAAGCTTTTCTTTATTTTTATTTACTATTTCATATAATTCTTCTGAAATTAAAGGGGACTGATATCCATTAATATCTTTATTATCATACAAGATTTTGATAGTTTCACTAAATGATGGGGAAGTATTTTTATGATGATTCGAAACTATAATTCTTGATGCCAAAATACTATAATCGGGGTTATCAATAGACATACTACTACATAAATAAGCAGCCAATTCATCTAATTCACATGTCTTAACACCATCATAAATACGAGAACATACTTTTTGCGCTAATTCCGAAACATTAATATTTAAATCATTTGATAATTTTTTTAATCTTCTTAAAACCTTATCAAAACTAACATCTTCATATACTTCGTTTCTTTTTAAAACTCGCATTTATTGTTCCGTTATACTTATATATATATTTTTTGTTTATATAAAAATTAAAAAAAATAAATTGATATTTTAGGAACATAATATGAATCTATTACAAGAAAATAAGGTAATAAGTCTTAAAAAAAAATACCCCGAAATTAAATTAGAAGATGCTATATTGAGAACAACACATCTTACAAAACATTATTATAATAATGATGAAATAAAACGTTTATTTAACTTACCAAATTATTCATTATTAGAATCATCCAAATCACCCAAATCATCCAAATCATCCAAATCATCCAAATCATCCAAATCATCGCGATTATCGTCAATATCAGATATGTCATCTGTGTCATTTAATTATTCATCATCAACAGATAAAAATAAAAAGAAGCCAAAAAAAATATTCACTATAACAGATGTTAAACCTAAAAAGAAATTCACTATAACAGATGTTAAACCTAAAAAGAATTTTATTATAACAGATGTTAAACCTAAAAATAAGGGATATATTACGAGAGTTGAAGGTAGCCTACGACCTAAAACAAGAAGGACAAGAAAATTTTTTTTAATAGATCCTTAATTAATAATATAGTCTAAAACAATACCTTCGCTTGTATTTATATATCCTTTTATTTTAATTTTACCATTATGCTCTTTTTTATGACAATCTTTACACAATGGAACTAAATTGTGTTTACTATTTTTATGAAAGTTATTTATATATCCATCTTTGTCAGCATTTTCTTGATATACTATATGATGTGTTTCCTCGGCATTATTATTACATATCTTACATTTATCAATAATAACCTTTTTATTATATCGCGATTTCTTTTTTTTCAATATATCTGCGTTAATATTTTCAACTTCTTTTCTGATACTTTCTGCTAATTTCATAAATTCAATAGGCATATCAAGAGCTTTACATACTTCAATGCCATATATTTTCGATCCTTGTCCATCTTTTATAATTCTGTCATATATAATTCTGTTATTTTCTATAGTTATATGTATATGTTTAACATATAATTTTTTAGATTCTATATGTTTCTTAATACATTTTATATCCGTCAACTCGTGAAGATGAGAAGCAAATATAAATGATGCCTCTTTTTTAACTAGAGTATCTATACCGCTCGCAACTATTGATATACCCGATACAGACTCTGTTCCACAACATATTTCATCACCAATAATAAGACTATACTTGTTACATCTTTGAAGTATATTTCGCAATTCTGTCATTTCAACGGTGAAGCTTGACATACCTTTATAAATGTTATCTGTTCCTGATATTCTCGTAAATATACTATAATATGGATAATATATCATATCTTCGGCCGATACATACATCCCTGCTTGTGCCATTATAATATTCAAACCTACAGCTTTCATATAAGATGATTTACCCGAAGCATTTATACCATATAACAAAATACCATCCTTACATAATTCAATATCATTTCCTATATATTGTGTTTCGTCATTTATTCTTTCTATAATGGGGTGCCTCATTTTTTTTATAATAGCAAATGAAGCTGAAGCATTTGTTTTTTCCGTATCTATTTTAGGCCGTGTATATCGGTATTCGTAAGCATTCATCGCACAACAAGCAGAAATATCTATGCGCGTAAGATATTTTACTAAATTATCTATATTATCATTATTATCACTTAAAAAATTATTTACAAATGTATTATATTTTTTTGAAACAATATTAGATACCTTTTCATTTAAATCAATAATATTATTAGATTCTTTTATAATATAATCATTTGTCAATTTATAATTTTGTGATGTAGCCAAAGTTTTAGTAGTAAAACCTTTCATAAATGTTTTGTTATTTTTTAACGCGGTTTCATATCTTTTTTTTGTTATTAAAATAAAGTACCCTTCTCTATCATTATTATCTATTTTACAAAAAGTAGTATCATTATTTCCTATTTCAATAATTGCTTTCGCTATATTTTCAATATTTTTATAAGATGTTTCTGATTTATATACAAGATCATCCAATTCATCATAAATGCCCTTCTTAAAAATATTACTCATATTATTTTTATCACATAGATTATAGCAAGAAGCCTTTTCTAAATCAAGTATATTAATATAAGAATCTCTAATATTATTTATATTATCCTTTTTAATATTTACACAATTCATATCAACAATATCATATATTTTAATAGACGCTTCTATAGCATCGTTAATTTTAACCCAATCCTGTGGTGCTATTTTATTTAATATCATCTTTCGCTTCACGCGCTCTAAATCAATAATATTTGATAAATATTTTCTAATTTTAATGAAAAGTTTGCTATTTAACATTATATCTATATCGTCATACGATTTATTGATTTTCTCTATATTTGTCATTGGTAATAATAATTTATCTTTGAATGCTCTTGAACCAAATGCTGTTACGCATTTATTTAGTATATCTAATAATGGTTTATCTTCATTATTAATTCGCAATATGTTTAATTGTACGGCTGAATTATATTCTATTACTAAATTATTATTATTTTCAAATATTTCAGGCTCTTGTAAATCCTTTATAATATCTGAATTATGTTCGTAAGCAAATTGTAATAAACAACAAAATGCTGTTCTTGCTATAGTAAATCTTTCTAAATTTAATATTTCTATGATTGATATCAACCCTTTTTTTAAGAAAAAGGCTTTGTCCAATATCTCTTTTTGATTAATTATATTATTGAAAAATGATATATATTCACAATTTTCCCATTTATAATGTACTAAAATTTTATTAATATTCAATGTATTTAAAATTTTCTTTTTATATTCACCATTTAAAGGATAACTTATAATGATTAATTCAATTGGGTTATATGTGCTTATAAGGCGAAATACTTCGTCACACGCAAATTCAGGATCATTTTTAGTAGAACCCGCTTCATAAACAAATGTTTTTCCAGTAGATAAATCTATTCCGCATATACCTGCTATTATATAGCCATTTATAATTTCGTACATTATAACCATCATATAATTACTTTTATTATTTAATATATTTATGTTTAATCCAGGTGATAAAATTTCAGTAACCGCCCTTTTAGGATTTGGGGGTTCCGTTATTTGTTCAACTATCACTATTGTATAATTTTCATTTAATAATATTTGCGTAAATTTTGATATAGAATGAATCGGGAATCCCGCCATAATTGGATTTGCCTTTGATACTTCCATAATAGTTTTATTTTTTCGCGAAGTTTGTATACCGCATAAATCGGCTATCTTAAATAAATCATTATCAATTATATTATCTGTAATAGTGTAAATTTCAAAAAAAGAACCGACCTGCATAAAGACTATACATTTATCTCCATATTTCTCCTTGTACTTCTTTGAATATTCTAAATATTCATCTATAATCATTTTTATAATCATATATATATACGACTTTAAGTCTTAAATAATTATATAAAGATTTAATTATATTTAAAAATAATTATGGCTACTAAAACTAGATATACTTTCAATGAATTATTAAAAGTATTAGAAAAATTAAATCTCGATGATTATAATTTATCTGATAGTATTAAATTAGAATTTTATAAATATTATAAGCAAGCTACGATTGGAGATTGTAATATTGACCGACCTTGGAGCGTATATATTAAAGATTGTTCTAAATGGGATGCGTGGAATAGTATAAAAGGTATGGAAAAACAAGATGCTGAAAATAATTATATAGATTGTTTTTATAGTTATGTAGATAAACCTTGATTATTATTTTTTTTTTACAATTTTTTAATATAATTAGTATAATTACCAATATTAGTTTCCAAATATTTATAAATATATATATCCTTATAAACTTCCAATAATAACATACAATCACTTGTATCTAAATTTGGATCACCATATATTAATATTTCATCTTTAATATAATATATTATAGTATATATAAATAAAATTATAAGTAAAAAATTTTCTCTTTTTTTCAATAATTCCTTTAAAGCATCTAAAATTAAATTTAAAAGTTTAAATAAAAACATCGCGGCATAACCATAAATTACTTTTCCAAATCTATTAATTGAACCAGTTCTGTCAATCAATGATATTATAAACCCTATTGCCATTATAGATAAAATAAGTGGTATTTTTAGAATAATTAGATATAATGGATATATTATAAATTTCCCTGCTATAAATATTATAAATATTGATAAATAATATGGCAAATGTATTCCAACTATTAAAGAAAATAAAATTATAATATAATTTGCCGCTTTTATCGCTTTATTTAACACATTTAACGAAAATAAAACAGAACAAATTATTAAAGGTATTAAAAATAAAACTAACAAAAAGGGCGCTAACATTATTAATGACTGAAAATGTTTATTAACATTTTTATATTCGCCAAATATTTGAATATTTTCTTTTTCTATTTTAATATCATTAATATTGTATTCACTTATTATATATTCAGCAGTATTATTTTTTAATTCTACAGGTTCTATAGGTAAAGGAGAAGGATCTGTAATAATTTTATCTATATCATCATATATATCACTTTTAATTATATCACTATCAATTAATCTCTGGCAAAAAACATATTTGGACGAGAAGCATAAATTTATAGAATTGATAAATAATGTTTTGATATGTTTAATATTAGTATTTTCTTTATCAAAGTTTTCAAATTCGTAATCTTTATATTTATTTGCTATATAATAAGCGTAATGATAATGAGGTTTAATAGCAATCGGGATATCATTATTTTTACTATTTATCGCATTTTCACCAATTTTTTTTAAATACATATATTTATAATATTCATCATTTTTGTCAAATAATTCATAAAATTTAATTAAATTGTTTAAAAGAACATCATCAACCTTTGTTTTCCCATGTGTTATTTTATTATTATTAATATAATCATCTAAATTTTTATAAGCTTCTTTTACTTGTGCTATCAAAATAGCTTTTTTTTTATTCCAAAAAGTATCATGATCTTCAGTAGCAGTATCTTTCTTAATATAATTACTTATTTCTATATTATTTTTATCTTTTATAGTTAATCGTTTATTATATATATGTTTATCATAAGATTTTAATAATATTTGTTCAGCATTACTACTATCCATTATATTAGAACCTATTATACATATTATAGCAAATGGATCAAATGGAATAAAATCATTGTATTTTCCTTTGTTAAATGTTTTAATGTCTTCGCATAAAGATATGTTGTTTTTATTTATAACAAAATTATTTTTACATTTACTATAACATTCTGATATAGTAAATGTTTCCTGTGTTTCTTTATTTTTACTTCCTTGTTGATAATTGTTATTAATATAATAATAAGGGATTGTAAACCAATCCGTCCAATCTTCAACACCCATATTATAACAAGTTCCTTTTAATGGAAAAGACTTGTAATAATTATTTTTATATTTTAATTTTTTTCCTTCATGATATTCTAAGTTAGCATTATCAGGTTTATTATCTATTATTATATTGTGTTTGAATTTTGTTTTTTTTTCATCTATATATGTGTGTTCTTTATCGTTAAAAGTAATATCAGACATATTAAAATATATATATATCTTACTTAAAAATATAATAGATAATTAAGTTTATTCTTTAATTTTAATTTTGTCATAGTCTGTATAAATTTTATTTTCAGAAGAATTAGCAGAAGAATCAGTATAGATTTTTATTTCGCAATTATTATCAACAATATTATGTCCATCATCAATATCATCACCACCATCAATATCATTACAATTTAATACAAACTTACTAGCATCCTCTACATTTTCTGTTGTATGTTTAATAGTATATTCTGTACTTTCATCCGTTTTAAATTTTAATTCTTTGGGAACAAAAGTAGATGTGCTTTTTTCCCCATCTTTATAATAGTATATATTATCACATCTACCATCATTATATATTTCACGTTGAATAGTATTGGTTATTTGGGGTGTGAAAGTATTTGCTAAATCTTCTGATAAACGTTCTCCTTGTTCAAACATATCAATCATCATATTATATGTATCATAAATAGTATTTAGCGCTTTACTTAAATTATTAGGAATATTAGTTAATGATGTAAAAATATCTTCGTTATCTTCATTTCGCGAATCTTCTGCTCCTTCAGCCGCAACTCCTTGCTGAGAATTATTAGCTTTTTTATTTTGCGATTTTTTAGATTTTATTCCAAAAATCATAACTACTATAAATATAATAATAATAAAACCAGTTATTACATCGTTAAATCTTGTTTTAAAAATAGTTTTAATTGATGATAAAATAGTGTTTGAAGTGTAAGCTGTTAATTCTGATGTTAATTTAGTACCAAAAGATGTCAAATTAAATGTCAAATTTCCCAATGCTTTTAGATCCTCTTTTTCTTGTTCTTCTTTTCTTCTTTTATTTATTTCGCTTTTTTCTGCCAATGTTTCTCTTATTTTTTTTAAAGAATCTTTCAATTTTTCACCATAATTATTATAATCATTATATTTTTTTTCATATTTATCAATGTCTTTAGCTAAAATTTTAACATCATTTTCAATTGATAGATTATATTTATATTTGAATTCTTTATCATCTTTCTCGTATAATTTAGAAATATATGGAAATATTTCACAATATTCGCCTGGCATATAAAACGAATTCGTAAAAGAAGTATCGTTATTAGTAATACTAATATTATTTTTTGACCTTTCCAATTCATATTTAAGGTTAGTTAATTCATTATTTTTATCATCAAACTCACGATCAATTTCATTTAAATCATTCTTATCATCAATCGTCTTTCTTCTATATTTTTCTCTAATGTTTTCACTGACGTAATAGTCGTTACCAACCCTGAGATAATATTTAGCTTCATCATATTTTTCATTTAATCTTTTTTCATATCCCGTGTTATAAGGTATAACGTATACAATCTTATCTGTTCTTTTTTTCAAAATGTTATTGCCTTTATCAAGAAGGTCTTTTCCTTTATTAATAATAATATTATTATCAGTATTTTTCTTTCTATATACATATTTTTTTGTAATTAAATTTTTAGCAATAAATTTAAAAGCTTCCTCATCATCCTCGTCAATTGTAATTTTTTTAAGTTTATCTTGATTTACTTTAAAAAGTGTAGGTGTATCGCCTTGAGATTCATCTTGAGATTCAATATATTTCTTAACAATTTCTATTTTGTCGGCGTTCATCCAACCAGCAAATATATAGTCAGGTGTCTCCTGTGGATTTTTAAGTTCTTCGGAATCTGGTTTTTTTGTAAAATTATCTTCATATTTTTTAATTGTATCACTTACTTTGGATTTTACATCTGATATTTTATTTGATAATCTTTCTCCAAAATTAGTCTTAATTTTCATATTATATAAATTAATATTCTTAATTATTTGATATATATTATTTTGTATGTTCAATATCTAAAAATATTATTATAATAATATAATAAATATGTTCTACTATATTTTATTATTTGTAATATTGTTAATTTATGCATCTTTATATTATATATTCAATAATGAAGTTTCTATATATCAAACAAATATACAAAATTTTAATTTTGAATTGCTATTCAAAAAGCAGCCTATTATTATAGATGATAATATAGATATAAAAAAAATTATAAATGATTGGTTTTCATATAATTTGATTTATGAAAACATTACTTTTTCAGATAATTGGAATAAAAATAATTATAAATATTTATTGATATATTCAAATGATGACGTTGAGATATTATTATGTAATCCTAAATGCTCTACTACAAATAATTTTCCAAATGAGAACTCAGAACCTTCTTTAATTAAATTAAATAATAAATTATTAATAGTTCCTTTTAATTGGTATTATCACACTAATAATACCAATATTATTATATATGGTATTCACGATTATATTACTTATTTTTTAAGTAAAATATAAATATAGCAATGTAAAACATTATGTCATCGGTGGGGTTCGAACCCACGCGTGCTTAAGCACAACAGATCTTAAGTCTGTCCCCTTAGACCACTCGGGCACGATGACAAAAACGCCATAAAGGCTATATTTATTAAAAAAATAATAGTTATAAAGTTATATTCTTAAAACATTCCTTTTTATTTATTAATAACACCTATTCCTTATATGTTTTTTAGTAATTAGTATTTATAAAAAGTAATATAAAAGGGTACTAAACACAAAAACATATATATGTTAAAAATTGATTAATATATTTCCATATATTAAAATAAATATGGACGAAATAATAGACAAG
>Ga0209555_10002458_pt1 | contig 13053 bp, 9 predicted proteins | sample SaaInl85LU_5_DNA_FD_184643 | JGI IMG/M metagenome (GOLD analysis project Ga0209555, IMG submission 184643) | Marine microbial communities from expanding oxygen minimum zones in the Saanich Inlet - ESP_85LU_5_DNA (SPAdes) (version 2) | ecosystem: Environmental > Aquatic > Marine > Intertidal zone... | reverse complement strand
GCTTTGGCTGACGCTGCGACGATCAACATGGTTCAGTCTGATGACGTTGAAGAGGACGCTGCGGATGCACTTACTATCACTTATGTGGGTGATACCGGTGCTGACGATGTAGAGATCACTGGCGGTGGCAACGACGAAAGTGTCACGATTACCAACGGTAACATGGACGATCTTGTGATCAACATGGGCGGTGGTGATGACACTGTGAACCTGTACGGTATGGACGGCGAAAACGTTGAAGTCGACGGTGGTGCTGGAAACGACAGCATTACTGCCGGTGACGACGGCGGTGAATACTTCGGTGGAACCGGTGCTGACACGATTACCGGCGGCATTGGTGACGACACCATGGTTGGTGGAGCAGGTGCTGATACGTTCGTGTTCGTTGGTGCTGAGATTGGTAACGATACGGTTGACTTCACTGCAGGTGACAAGCTTGACTTCCAAGAGATGTATGGTGCCACGTTAACCACGTATGATTCCTTCGATGCTGGCTCAATCGTTATCGAGGAACTTGCTCCAGATAATACGTCTGAAGATGCTATCGATGAGTTAATTACAAATGAAGTGTTCACCGCAAGTAACACCTCTGGTGGTGCCGGGATCGGTATCTTCGTAACTTACGGTGCCGATGCTAGCGTTGGTACTGTCTATCAGGTTGATTTCGATAATGCCCGTCAAACTTTCATCGACACTGACGGCGTCGGCGAAGACCTAGACGACGGCTTCTGGGATGACGATGCTGTTGTCTTTGTGAATGAGATCGGCACGATCGATCTTGGTTCGACTGAATGGGATGAGATTGGGCAGACAGATTTGGTATGAACCTCATCATTCGTAATGTGATCCTGAATTAGGATTTAGAAGAAAACAAAGCCTCCCTTGGAAACAAGGGGGGCTTTTCCGTGTTCAACACTGTTTGACGTCAGCGCCTATGGTTCAGATGTGAATTGCTCAATAGTGAGACCTATTAAAGCATGAGAGAAGCACAGATCACCTATGAAGATCTATGACACACTACAAAAAAAATGAGGCTGCACAATGCATTGAGCTATCGCCAACCTTGAGAAATCTCTTCACGCGACAAACCTCAGCAATGCTGTCTTCACCACCAAGGCCATGCAGCACGATCCTGATATTCTCTTCGGATGAATAGTGTTTGCGGATCGCACGCTTGATGTCTCCGGCTTACCGCCCGCCAGCGCCTCAATCCAACTTTCCGATGGACCAAAGGCCGAGCAAGCACTAACACTCCGGCTAGCGGAATAAATTGAAGCTGACTACTCAGTCAAGGGAAAGCCAAGATACATGTCGTTAGTTCCATACGTTAAAGTTTATCGGGGTTGTATCGCTGGCTTTAGCCAACCTGCATTACTTATAGCATTCAGGAATGACAGTGCTGACCACCAATGCCGGAAACTGCGTAAATTCAGCTCCCGGCTATACGGAGCGCTCCCTCTTGAGGCCCATATGCTTCTGAGGGATCCAGACCTCGCGGACCCGGAAGATTGGCCTGTATTATTCGCTAAAATATTAAGTGCACTAGAAACGGCAGCGGGCTTACCAAACCTTGGGCAGACTTTCACGAAAGCCCAATTTAAAGACGGCTTGTATACAGTGTTATTGCTAGAAACTTCGCATCCCAATTTCTCTCTCGATTGCACAAAATATATTTGCGCATACTTGAACAATAACGATGAAGATTCAATTCAAACTATTGCGAAGGCGCTGATTAAAACCGTTCCGAAACAGTTTCTTATAAGTACAAATTTTCGGCATTTATTACGTGCAGCCAGCAATCTGAAAATTCCTTTCACAATATTAAACGAAACAGATGTTCTATTGGGCTGGGGACGCCGATCTAGGATAATGCATTCCTCTTCAACCGAAAGAACCAGTGGGTTATCGATCAAACTTGCGCGAGATAAATATAAGACTTGCAAGTTTTTGAAGCATTGCGATATCCCAGTGCCGGTTCAACGAAATGTGCGTAACCTTGGTGAAGCGCTTGTCGCCGCCCGCGAGATTGGCTTTCCGATTGTTGTAAAGCCACGAAGTTCTGACGGTGGAGCTGGCGTAACTACTAATATATCAAGTACGATCGACATTGAGCAAGCTTTCAACCTTGCTGCAGCAGAAGGTGGAGGCGTTCTAGTTGAACGCTACGTCTTAGGGCGTGAATATCGCCTTTTGGTCGTCAATGGAAAACTATTGTCGTGTCATGAGCGGATCCCTGCTCGTGTCATTGGAAACGGAAAAGATACTATTTCTAGTCTTATAGCGCAGGAGAATGAACGGCGCAGGCAAGTGCGCAAAAATGCATTTTCGGATATCCCAATCTCAATTGGTAATGATACCGCTTTCTGTCTGGAGAGACAGGGTCTGCATTTAGAGGCAATCCCCACTAATGGAACTGCAGTGAGAGTGAGAATGGTTCCGAAAGTCCAAACTGGAGGAGAGGTGGAAGTAGTTAACATTGCATCGGTCTCTCCTCAACTTAGACAGGATGTAGAAAAGGCTGCCCGAATGATGAGACTAGATATTGCCGGGATAGACGCAATATCGGTCACTCAAAGTCACCCTTACTCGGGGACAAAGTGGGTCATCACCGAGGTTAACGCCATACCCCAGATTAACCGATTTAAAGAATTAGAAATCCACGACGCTTTTCTGAAGGCGGCGGCCCCCAATGCAGGGCGTGTTGCTTCTCTACTGATGACAGATACCAGCCTCCAGGGAGTGGCACAATTGCAGGCGATACTTGCCGCAGCGCGATCAAAGGGAATTGGCGTTGGACTCAAAGTGGAAAATGAAGAACAAGAGCGTAAGTTCGCTGGCAAAGCGTTGGTCGTCACCCGACAGCAAAAAATGCTTTCAATAATTGGCGATCAAAAGGTTGATTGCATCATAGCCCTACAGAAGCCAGAAGATATTTTTCAAAATGGACTCATACTTCCCTATTTTGATGGTGTGCTGTTGTCCGCCACCCAGAATGATGACTTGCAACAGATCATCAGCCACACCCTCTTCCAACACAATCTAGGTGAAATTATTTATCAAGAATCGACTCTAGATCTTGATCGTTTTCGGCAGGTCTACGAGCAGAACCGTCTAAAAAGTTATTCTAGTCAGAATGAGGTGGTTAAGCTTGCAATTTCTATTCTAGAGCAGAAGGCTCTAGCGGAGCAAAGTGCTTCTGTACCGACCGACTACTGATTGGACTAGGGACATGACTGCAGAGATAAAGTTCAGCACGCTGACACCGTCAGACACAACCTGTGTATATGATCTTTACCAGCGGGTAGCTGTTTCCTCCCCCTATGGGTTTTTGACTGAAAAGTCCATGGATGACATCTCCGCAGTTCTGAGATGCGCTGAACATTCTGCCTCGATAGGAGCATGGAGCCGCGGGAGACTTGTGGCCTATTCATTGTGCGTTAGAGCGATGGAAGATGTATTTTCGCAAAGTCCGTTGTTTCGCCTAATTGAAAGGCGCCGCGAACCACTTTGGAACGGTAAGGGAACGGTAGTCGATCCGCAGTTTGAGGGGAGACTACTGATGCCACGCTTGTTGGCGCGGCGCTACAGATTGATCCACGAACGCTCACCTTGCTGTCACATCGCCGGTATGGTGGCGTATGATAACATTTCATCGTTAATCGGCGCCTTTCGGGCTGGGTCGTGGGCTGTGGGGTTGGAAGATGATCAGTATTGCCGGAACGTGGTCTTCTATGCTGGTTCGCTGACTAACTTCACAGTCTTTGGTGCGAAGTGCGCTGTGAAAATTGAAGATCTGGAAGGACTGTCAGCTAAATTTGCAGGCGGCTGGGTTGGGACTGGGACAACCAAAGACAGAATTAATGGCCAGCGAAGACTAATCTTGAAGCAAGCGACTATTGCAGGAGAATCCCTGGGAATATGACTACAAAATTTGGCGCTAAACCCTTAGTAAATATTACTCGTGGCAAACGAGACTATATTCATTCAATCGACATGATCAAAGCAGCTCCAATCAATCCCGATGACCACGCCTTTCGCTTCAGGTTTAGCGGTCTCACCAAGCAGCCAGGACTGTGGGTTGAACGCAAAAATGCTGACTTGACAAACTCGCCTACAGCAAATCTACGTGTTACGGGTCCCCACGGTAATCGCTGTTACGACTTTATCTCTGAAGATAAAACAGCGCGGCTTGATAGGTTACCAGATTTCAGTTTTCATTATCTTCCTGAGAGTTTTCAGATTAGCAATGGTTCAATCAGTGCGCCAATGTGCACTAAGTATTCATTTTGGTTACAACTGACTGAATTAATGCGCTTTTGGGGGGGGGAGCTCCTCCCGAACCGCAAATGGCTGACAGCTTCCATCTCCGGCATACCCGTTGCTATGCAGCCGGTTCCGGAAGATGCTGTCTTGCATCTGACAATTTCTTCTCACAAAGCCTCGCTTAGTGTAATCTGTTATCGAACAAATTACGGGGCCCGCGGCGAAATCATGGTCGTTCCGGACCCTTTCTAATGATGGCTTATGCGATTGGAATATTTAACTAATTATTTGTTTAGCAGTGTCCAATCACTTAGGGTAGCTTCTGCCCAACTTATAATTTTACACTAGCTACAAGTCAGAGTGATCTGGGAGGATGAGGTTTAACATTAAACCACCCGTAACACAGAGGCCTTAATGAATAAGATTGGAACGAATTAAGTGGCCTCCGAAACTTCCGTTAAGTTAATAGCGTTTATTAAATTTTCGAAGGAGTAAACTATTGCAACAGGCACATTAACTTTGAGCCCTAATAATCGAGGTGGTCATATCGCAAGCAGCTGAGACGCCAATTCCAGAGGTATGCCTCAGGCACAGCCTTAACCCAGAACCATTCTGATAATTTAAAGCAAAATACGCAGACACAAACGTGCCCGCCACCCATCGCCTAGATTAGCTGAAGGTGCGAAGGTAAAATATTGGCTGGTCGATACCATGTTCGTTAATTTTGACCTAAAGAATTTAATAAACAAGAAATGACAAAAACGAATGTAGGGAAGGCTGCAGCACGCAAGGCGGTGTGGTTCCTTGGTATCTCGCAACTTCGTGCACCTAGTTTAGGGTTGTGGAACCAAAAACTATTCCGCGAGAACATTAGCCAGACAATCCTGAACCTCGCTAAAAATGACGGCCGCTTGCTTAACTTGACGTAGCCTACCATTTTGTAGATATCTGAGAAGTATTTTGAACAGGTCGAGAAATATGCACAATAAGCAGCCACCCATCGACAATCTTGCGGTTATGCGTCGTTCTTCGATCGACGAAAAAAACCCTCTAGATACCAAGAACCCAGAAGTGCACAGCAACGATAGAATTTTTACCATTTTCCAAGAACTCCGCCTGAAAGGGCCTGTGGTTTGGAACCCGGAAGTAAATGAGCGCGGATTTTGGTCAGTAATTGGCAGAAATGAAATCGTTGAAGTATATAAAAAGCCGGAGATATTTTCAGCAAGTTGGCAAAACGGCGGCTTTCGAATGTTTGACACTGATAAGGTTACGAATACTCCGAATCGAGCGTTCTTCGCGCTGGATCCACCTGAAAGAACCGATATTCGCCGGGCAATTTCAAAATGGTTTACGCCCTTAATGGTAGCGCAGAACATACCAACCATACGCCAGCGTGCCGAGCGACTAATCGAAGCTATTGCTAAAAAAGGAAAGGCAGATTTTGTGGCTGAAGTATCCTTCCCTTACAGCATGGGACTGGCCACCGACTTGATGGGACTGGAGGAAAGCTTTGGACCCACATTGGGGAGGTGGATCGAAGTTTTACTAGCTGATGATGATCCAGATGTAATGACTACACTGGATGTTCGACAACAGGCAATTTCTGAATTTGATGAGTGGGCGCTTGAGATTTTTGAAGGCAGGTTTCGGCCTAATACTGACCTGTTAGATGTTTTGAGACGGGTATCTATAGGAGGCAATAAGCTCAATTTTGATGACTTTAGTGTAAACGTACTAGGGCTTGTTGCTGCATTTAGCGAGACCACGCGTCATGCTTTAAGCTATGCAATCCTAGCACTTGATGCTGATCCCTTGGGGCGAGCACGGCTCATAGCTGACCCATCGCTGGCTAGTGTTTCAGCAAAAGAAATTATCCGCTGGGCCAGTCCCACTTCACACTTTCGTCGAACTGCGATGCGCGACGTTGAACTAGGGGGGGCTCAAATACGCAAAGGGGACAAAGTAGTACTGTGGCTTACAGCAGCCAATAGAGATTCAACACAGTGGGACTGTCCCGATCAGGTTAATTTAACGCGCTTTGCCGGCGATGTGCCAGCACACGTATCGTTTGGAGCGGGGCCCAGCTTCTGCCTTGGATGGCGTTATGCAGAACTTGAGCTATCAATTATGCTTGAAACACTGGCCCGACGACTGCCTGATATACGTCAAGCTGGCTCAGAGCTGCGCCTAAAATCAAATTTCGTTAGGGCAATACGTAGCCTTCCAGTAGAATTTACCCCGTCACTGGCTGGGTGATAAATAGCCTACTTCTCCAGTACAGAATTGGCGTGCGCCTTAAACTAGTAGGTTATCATAAAGCACCATGTGTGGCCCGATAAGTGAAGATGATAGATCGTGGCGAACTTTAGCGTAACGTTTAGGTAAGGAGGCCCCACAAATCTGCTCCCCGAGATAAGCTGCAAAAATTGAGTAGGTAGAGTTAGAAGTCACAAGCCAGCGGCACATACCCATCAACCTCAAGGTCTCGAGCTCGCCGTATCTACCACCAGCTTCCGAACCTAAAAATATTCTGTTAAAGAGATTATCCGTCGACAACCTTGCGCTTCACCTCGTCAGGCACGCGGTTCCAGACGTGCTTTGGCTTCGGTGATTGGTCCTGCAATCCGGCTTCACCACGTTGCAGATACCGATCATACCAGCGGTAGAACGTGGTACGTGGAATGCCGAGCTTGGCGAGTGTCACACGGGCCGAAAGATGGCTTTCCTCGACTAGCCGGATGATCTCCAGCTTCTCTGATGCAGGGTACCTCATTCGTGGTCGCCCCCACCGCCGTACATGCTTTTTTTAAGAAGACGCAGCTCGAGCGTTTGCTCCGCGACGACTTCCTTCAGATCCTTTGCCTCGCGGCGCAGTTCCTTGACCTCATCAGTGTTCGCAGCACGCGCCGTATCGCCAGCAAGCCGCTTCTTCCCTGCCTCCATGAAATCCTTGGACCATTTGTAGTAAATTCCCTGAGCGATGCCTTCACGGCGACACAGCTCAGCAATGCTATCTTCGCCACGAAGGCCATCCAGTACAATCCTGATCTTCTCTTCGGGTGAATAGTGTTTGCGGATCGCCCGCTTGATGTCTCTGGCTTACCGCCCGCCAGTGCCTGAAACCATCGTTCAGATAGACCAAAAGCCGTTCATGCACTATTAATCAAACTGGACCACTCAGGTGGGGCTGATCAATGTCAGTCGGTGCTGTTATATTTCTATGGTCTTCTCTTAACAATAAATGATCATCATAGCATGATATTACTTAAAGAAAGTAACTGTCACATCCCGGAAGGTAGTATGGTTGCTATCTAAATAGCTCGGGCTTGATTTTGCACCAGTCCTTCATCGCCTGTAAGGTCGACCTGCGGCCCAAGGCTGATTGTGGGAATTGCTGGTTGTAGAGCCAGACGTAGCGGTGCAGCGTGGCCTCAAGCTCCTCGCCTGATCGGAAGTGATGGTTTTGAAGCACTTCTTCAATCCGACCGTTGAACCGTTCGACCATGCCATTTGTCTGAGGCGATTTCGGCCGAGTCAGGCGGTACTCGCTGTACAGGTCAGCACAGAGCTTGTCGAACTCGTGCTCGCCTATCGCAGCACGCTTCCGCAGGCCGAAGAGGCGATCGGTGAACTCTTTTCCGTTGTCCGTGAGGATCGTGCTAATGCAAATCGGGCAGGCACGCTCCAGGTCTCGCAGGAAGCGCCGAGCATTCGCCGCAGTCTTTGCCTTGAAGATGTGGATAAAATCCTATCGCGTCGCGCGGTCGATGCCAACGAAAAAGGTAGCGCCGCTACGTCTCGTCGGTCATCTGGGGCAGATACTTCACGTCGATGTGGATATAGCCGGGCTCGTAAGCCATGAAGCCACTGTGTTTGGGCCGCGCCGCTTTGGCCTGCAGGTCACGCAGGTTGCCCACCCCATACCTGCGAAGGCAGCGGTCGAGCCCCGAGCGCGAGACATCCGGGTTCAGGAACTCCCGCACCACCGCCAGCAGGTCATCGAACGAGACTAGCAGCGTCTTGCGCAGCGCCACGGCCACGGCTTCCTGCGCGGGTGTAAGCGGGTCTGCTTACGGTGTGGCGTATGGCTGCGATCTTCAACGCTATCGCGCTTGCGCCACTTCCAAACAGTTTGTTCTGTCGTCCCGTGGCGCTCTGCAAGAACCCAGGCAGGCTCATCGCTGGCCTGTATCGCCGCTCTGATCTTCGGCGTCGTGGTTGCCTGGCTGTGAAGCTTGATCAGTATGTGCTCTTCCGTTTCGCGCCTCGGTCAGAACCCAGCGTGCCATGAAAAGCGCCGATCGAAGAAGGGCTATGTGATCATCCACGATGGAACATTTAGTCGATCTTGATAGGTGGTTCGGTTTGTTTGAACAGGTCCCTGGCGTTCTCTAAGTGTTTTTTCGCATTGGTTGCGCCGCTAGCGCTTGGGGCGTTGGCTGGTAAAGTCATGTAAAGAGCTACTAAACCTTCTCCGCATCAGCTTTTCTGGCACTGTGCACCCATGACTTGAGCAATAGCCTCAGGTTATTGGCTTGTTCATTGGCCAAAGGGCTTTTTTCGCGATGTGAGACAAGCTCTCCTCCAGTCTCCCGAACTACAGTAACTGAGTCAAACGGCAGACCAGTGTTCAGGAACTCGTCGTCCTGGATCACCAAAACCAAAGCATCGATATCAGGGGAGAGTATAAGGGCACGACAACGAGCATACAGACCAGCTAAAGGCATGACTTTTGGCAGGCCATCTGACAAAAAAGTTTGCTGGGGACTGACCAAAGCTGCGCGCAATCCAGAATTGACCATTTGCTTCCATTCTTCCCGCGCCGCGTCTAACGCTGCCGTGCCACCTACGTGCGCATGTATGGGAATGCGCCCTCCGTCTTTTATAAGAGTGTTCAAGAAGGTCGGGATATATGAGCGCGAAATCTCACCGCCCCCGAGCAATGGGGCATAATTTACTTCGTTAATGATTGCACTATTACTGTGCCAAGGCTGCGTGATATCCTGGCTAATGATGTCTACTCCTGCGACTTGCAAACCAAATAGTTTAGAAGCTTCAATAGCTGCCTTTACGTTATCGGGATGGATCGTCTCAGTAACATCTTCATCTACACCGCCCCACGCTGTCGTTTCGATACGGCGCAGTGCCACAAACCGCCCTGCTGATGGTATCGATTCAGCAGTCCACCCCTGGCGGCGCAGCATATGTACCGCGAGCTCATCCAATGGTCGTATACCCGACCGCTTCCCTGGCGGCAGTCGATGCTGAGCCTGACACTCAGCATCGACTAAGTCTTTGATGGTTGATCGCCCGTCGGCATAAACGCCTATAGGAAGCCGTCGTACGGCATAAAGAAGCTTACCATCCAGAACAAAAATACGATGGCATACTCCGGCTACCTGCTGTTCGATCAACGCCGTCTTGCTTGGTGACCGTTTCACAGCCTCGTTAAACGCAGACTCTAGAGTGTCCGCCTGCAAATCGACGGTGACGCCTTCACCCCGCTCAAGGTCTGACGGCTTTACTACCAGAGGAAAGCCAATGTGCTCCGACGCTTTCTTGGCCTGTTCCACTGAATTTACCGCAAGGTGACGAGGCGCTGGTAGCCCACCCTGGCTTAAAAGTTGCGCTGTGAGTATTTTGCTTTGTGTCCAACCCATGCCAAGGGCACTATCCTGATCCGTTATGCTCCGGTCGATCCTGCAGGCTGCGCTGCCCATACCAACCTGAAACACGCGACCAGGAAGGAGGAAATAGGGGATATTCAGACGATGTGCGACCCGAAGCACCTCAATTGTCGATTTAACCCATAGCGTCATCTTCGCAAAAGGACGCCGGACATCAGTCTCAATGAATTTGTAAAAACGTTCACGGTCTGTACTAGAGTCGGGATTGGCGGTGGCGCACCATGTCGCAATTTTATACGATGCTTTCAGCACTCCTTCAAACACCTTGGGCAGCACAAGTGACGGATCAGGCCGTTCACATATGGCCTTCCATTTCTGTTCTGCGCCATGCTCTCGTAAACATGAGCGTACTGCTGGAGGAGTAAAAATTGGTACACGCAACGACCTTAATAAGCTCGTGCTCAAGGCAAGGACAACGTCCAGCCAAGCGGAACCTTGATTTACTGCGCCTGGCTCGGACCCCAATTTTTGATGTTTTCCTTCATCGTCCAACAAATTAAGCCAAGCAGTCAGCGAGGCGAAATCAACCTGAACAGGAGCTGAAAATTGAAATTCAATGAAACGTGATCTGCTGGGAGACGGGTTGGTCGCGCCAGTTGAAGAGGTAATTTCATCTTCAAATAACTTCCTGATCTCTCTTTTAAGAGTTTTCCCCATAGCATTGGTTGGAAATTTATCTAAAATTTTAATATCTTTTGGGCTCTTGTTTCCCAGTATAGATTTGCAGTGCGCAAGAAGTTCATCAGCGCTTACTGAAGATCTAAGGATTACAGCTGCCACAGGAGCATCTTGAAATCTCGGGTGCTTAAGTGGCAACGCTGCAACTTCACTTACAGCTGGGTGGAGCATCAAAGCATTTTCAATCTCAACGGGATAGATATTCATCCCGTCGAAAATCATTAAGTCATCGCTTCGACCCAGAAAAACGAGAGAGTCACCTTCAAATCGTCCTAAATCTCCAGGATAAAACCAGCCATCTTTGAAAGATTTAGCGGTTGCTTCCGGGTTGTCCAAATATTGCGAGATAACACCCGCTCCTGATATGCGAATTGCACCAGCCTCTCCGTTTGGAACACGAGCGCCATGAGAATCTACCACCTCGACGGCCATACCAGTCACTGGGCAGCCAACTGTATCCTTAACTTGAGTCTGCAATTCAGGATCAGCTAGGCATGCTACTTCTACTTCATTTGTAGCGTAAGCTACATACAAGCCAGGCGTAATCGTATCTCTGAATGATTTACGCAAAGCTTCGCTCACGGTCGCAGAGCGAACTTCAAAAACACGAAGTTTAGGGAGTGAAATTGAACCTTTCGAAGCATTCAGAATCTGCGCCATGTGTGAAGGTGTACCACATGCCATTGTGACACCTGAGTGATCAAGAAACTTCAAAAGGCTCGAGTCAATTGCACGCCCAGGAACAAGACATATTGCAGCCCCAGATTGAAGACTATGAAAGACCCTTTGCTTAGCAACAACAAAATCCAGGCGTGATGCGGGCCAAAAAATATCACTAGATGAAGTGCCAAAATATGTCTTGTAACGCTCAAGGCGATCAATAGCCATTTGATGCGTGAGTTCGGAGAACTTTGGGTCTCCAGTGGTTCCAGATGACTGGAGAAGCAGAAACGAATTATCTCCATTATCTGAATGACTTTGATCCAAATTTACAGGAGTATTGTTAAGTTGTTTTGTATCTACTGTGATCGCTTTCAGGCCAACCAAACCTTCGCGCGGATCTTCAACTATAACAGCAGATAAGCCCAACTTAGAGGCAATGGCAGCACGTGTCGACACAGGATCAACTGGCGGCAGCGCGATTTGGGTGGCGCCAAGTCGTGCAAGACCAAGACTGAAGAACAAATGGAGAAGTTGATCCGTTACGCTTATGGCAATTCGTTGTTTAGGAAGAACCCCACTCGACAACAACACGTTAGCAGCGGCATTCACCTTCGCATTGAAGGACATCCAATCAAGGCATTCATTTTCAGTAATAAGGGCGAGGTCATTGCGCCGATTTTGAGCATGCATGCATATTTGCTTAGTGACATTCATTGGGAAGGAAACCTATTAATTTTCCAGAACATGACAGAACCTTGATTGAGCGAAAGGCCTTTAAAGGATATCAGCCGAAATGGCTTTAATAATGTCGCGCAACATGACATTGTTACTAGACGCTTTCTGAGTGCTCTTAGGGTGAACACCTGACTGTTGCCGCCGAAATAGTTTTATTCCAGGTTTCAAGCGAGGGCGATCTCCTAAATTCATATCATCTCTGCCGCGCTTAGGGGGAACCAGCTCAGAGAGCACTGTAAAGGCGTTTGAGGAAGCTATGAGTGATGCATCCTCATGAATGAAAACATATTTGCAAGCGTCAAGAAGAAAATTCGGCAATTTTCTTCCAGGATCACCGAGGTCAATCAATAAGGAAACTTCCGGAAGGCCAATTCCAAAATTAAGAATCTCCACATCCGTACAGGAGATGATTAGGATTTTCGTGTTGGGGTTCTGAATAGCTATCTTAATGCTGTCCTGAAGTCTTGCAGTTTGCCTCATTAATTTGGTTGCGCCCGTCTGAATGGAAACATTTTTTGCCTCTGCAAGGGCCACTTGCTCCGTTAATAGGATTTCAAATAGGTATTTTGCGTACGAAGACTCCTTCTCGATACACAATATAACTGGTATCTTTCCTAGATCAGATTGATCAACATGGGAAAAAAATATTTGATCTTCCAAACTAGTTCCGTCTTCCAGCATGACTAACCCAGGTGTTGGATTTACTTCAATAATCACGCCACCGGTTTCTGTTATTGGAATAGATATATCCGTTGCCTGAATATCGACCCCCGCCAAGTCAAGCCCAAAAACCATTGCGGCTGTTTCGGCAATAAGTTTATTTGTCGGGTGTATTTGGTCAGTTGTTCGGGCGATGGTCCCGCCTTGAGAGAGGTTTGTGCTCGCCCGCAGCGTTATAACCTCACCTTTTTGAGGCACAGTATCTATTGTATAATTCTGCTTTAGCAACATATTTAATAGAGGCTGATCAATATCAATTTTCTTAAAGTCCTTGCTAATTCTCTCAGATCGACCCTTGTTGATT
>Ga0209555_10002449_pt1 | contig 13078 bp, 13 predicted proteins | sample SaaInl85LU_5_DNA_FD_184643 | JGI IMG/M metagenome (GOLD analysis project Ga0209555, IMG submission 184643) | Marine microbial communities from expanding oxygen minimum zones in the Saanich Inlet - ESP_85LU_5_DNA (SPAdes) (version 2) | ecosystem: Environmental > Aquatic > Marine > Intertidal... | reverse complement strand
TTCTTTAATATTAACATCAGCAGGAACAAAAACATTTATTGATTGAGCTTGGCATATATATTGCTGTCTATCAGCCGCATGTTCTATTACCCATTGTTGATTAATTTCTATTGCTGTTTTAAATGTGTCTTTTTCATAATCAGAAAGTTCATCTAAATGTAATACTGAACCTCGTTGAGCTACAATAGATTGCCACACTTCATCTGTGTTTAATCCTTTTTTAGTTAATAGCTTTTCTAAATATTTATTTTTAACTAAGAAAGAACCTGACATAGTTTTTTGCACATAAGCATTAGCTCTAAAAGGTTCTATTGAAGGTGATGTAGTTCCACAAATAATTGAAGAGGAAGCGTTAGGAGCAATAGCTAATAAGTGAGCATTACGCATTCCAGTACCTTCCATGTCTGGTGCTTCACCTCTTTTAATTGCTAAACTTTTACTTTCTTCAACAGCTTGTTCTTTAATTTTTCTAAATATTTTTAAGTTCATAGCTTTTGCTAATGCACTTTCAAAAGGAATACCTTTAGATTGTAGATATGCGTGAAAACCCATAGCTCCTAATCCAATACTTCTTTCATTAGCCGCACTAAACTTTGCTCTAAATACATTTTCTGGTGCATTTTCTATAAAGAAAGATAAAGCATTATCTAAGAACCTGACTAAATCAGGAATAAACAAAGGTTCTTTTTGCCATTCATCATACTTTTCTAAATTTACCGAAGACAAACAACACACTGCTGTTCTGTTTTCATTCGTAGGTAATGTAATCTCTGTACATAAATTAGAATGATGCACTCTTAACCCTAATTTCTTTTGGGTTTCAGGCAACGCTTCATTAATAGTATCTATAAATGAAACATACGGCTCACCAGTAGCAACTCTTGTTTCTAATAACTTTTGCCACAACTCTCTTGCTGATACAGTCCTAACTATTTCTTTTGTATGAGGGTCTATTAAATTCCAACTGTCATCATAAGTGGGTTCTGCAATACATTTCTCTATAAGTTCCATAAAGTCATTAGAAATGTTAATACCATGATGAAGGTTAAGACATTTCCTATGTATATCTCCACCACTAGGTTTACGCATTTCTAAAAATTCTATTATCTCTGGGTGAGACATATCCATGTAAGCCGCATAACTTCCACGCCTTGTTTTACCTTGAGAGAACGCAAGTATCTCACTGTCAACTACATGGAGAAAAGGAATTGAACCAGATGATTGTGAACCACCTGATGTACTAACACCATCACTTCTTACATGACCCCAGTAACCACCGATACCTCCACCAATAGAAGCTAACCAAGCATTCTCTGTGTAGTGTCCTGTTAATCCTTCTCTACTATCACCAACATAATTTAAAAAACAAGAAATAGGCATACCTCTTGTACTTCCACCATTAGATAAAATAGGTGTTGAGTACATAAACCAAAGTTTAGAAGCATAATTATAAATACGTTCAGCCATTTCATCATTATCTGAAAACGCTTTAGCCGCTCTCATAAAACCATCTTGCGGTGATGTTTCTTCTGGTAATAAATATCTATCTTTTAATGTAGTCTTACCAAAATCAGTAAGTAAATTATCTCTGTCGTAATCAATCATAAATGTTTTATCTCTAAGTATCTTTCTCTATCTAATGTTAAATAATTAATTTCTATTGGTTCAAATGTTTCCAACGCATCAAACACTGTTTGTTTATTTAAACGTCCACAGGTGTAGACATCTAATTGAACAATAGCAGGATTGTCTTCGTCCCATGAATGGAATGCTATGTGTGATGTATCAATAGCTTGTAAACAAGTAAGACCTCTATTACCTTCTTTGTCTACATACACGGCTACCGTATCTCCTAGTGGTTTCATATTTAATTTTTCAACTAAATTTCTTACCCATGTTTTAATTAAGTTTACATCTTTAGGAGGTTTGTTAACTGTAGCACGAATAATAATATGCTTATGCTCAAGCATCTTTACTTTCTGTGATTTTAGGTACGCCTTCTTTTTCTATAATAAAGTCAATGTACTGTTTGGCTTTTTTTAAATCTTCTATACCGCCTTTACCTCTCCACCTTGTAATGTACTTAACAACATTGCCTTCACAATATGTGAGTTTATTTGCTATGATATAATCAATAGGTTCAATCTCATTGTTTGCATAGTGCGGAGGATTTTGTATCATATCTGCCATAGTTTAACCTTCCCTGTTTTTTTATTGTATTCTCCATGTCTAAGAATGTGTGCAACTCTAGCTTGTTGTAGAGCTTCTTGTTCTGTGTAGCCTTTGTCTTTGTAAATTCCTTTAACAATTTTCCATAGGTCTAAAAGTGGAACATTAGTGTACTTCTTAATTAGTTTCTCTGCTGTTTTAATTCCAACACCATCAATCCCATCATACCCATCAACTTTATCTCCAGTTAAAACTTGTATCATAAAATGATAATCAGCTAATCTTTGAGGTATTTGTTCAGTAGTCATGCCATCATTAGATAACGTACAAGGAATAGTACGCATGTCTTTATCAATACTAACTATTACCCTGTCTTCTTGTGTAGGCTCTGTTGCCATAATACCCATGACATCATCAGCTTCTAAATTTTTCCATATTACACCATTATGTTTTTCCATAATGTGTTCACGCATAGCGTTTAATACTATTGGTTTACGTTTGGTGTTTCGGTTAGATTTATATGTTGGAAGAATATCTTTTCTAAAATTATTCTTATCTGTTAACGCAACAATATAATCATCTGCTGATAAGTTAGAACCTAAGTCATCAACGACTGCATCAAACTGTTGTTTACAACTATTCTCATCTGAATGTAATGTCCATAGTCCATCACCCCAATTAGTCTCTACTTCATTATTTGTGGCAATTTGATACGCAAGTATATCACCATCAATTAACAATACTTTTTTCTTTTTATACATTTTTAACTATCCTCTCCTGCATAGATTTGCTTAAATTTTTTGGTAAAAATATTTCGGCTAAAGGTATAAGAACAAACCTGCTTCTAAACCCATCACCACCTGCTTTTAAAGTTTTGATATATTTTTTAGCTAATCTCTTTACAGTTCTTGTATCAAATATTAATCTACAATAATCCTTATCGCCATCAGCTAGTATGTGTACCCAATAGTTTGCAGTTGTAGCCATAATACCTGAAGGCTTACCATTACATTCTACTTCAACAGCAATGTTACCAGTTTTAAACCACCAGTCTCTTTCGGTTTTAACTTCTATTTTAGTTTTATCTTTATCTAAAATTGAGGCTAATTTCTTTTCTCTCTCTTGACCATATTTTAAGTCAATATCAAATTTTTTATTTATCAATGTGTTCCACTCCAATTAGTTGAAATTTTATATTCGCCTGTTAGCGGCACTCTTAGATTGAAGTGTTCACCTGCACGTTTAATACATTCTACTGCTATCCTACCAATCTCATCAGCGTCTTTTTCTTCACACTCAATTTGTATTTCATCATGTACCCATACAACTTGTTGTGCGTTCTTATATTTCTGTATCTCTTTGTTAAATTCTACTAACCATCTCTTGCACAATATTGCCCCTGCTGATTGCAAAAGTGTATTGAGTGCTGAGTAGCTGTTCCTAACTTTGATTTGTCTTTTGTCTAAACCTGTTAGATAACCTCGTTCAGCCGCAGACTGTACGCCTTCTATAAGTTTATGTAATGCAGGTAGGTTATTTAAAAATCTTTTCTTAATCTTTCCTGCTTCTTTAAAAGGTTTGTTTATTACTTCAGCAATTTTTTTGACACTTCCACCATATAAAAAACAATAATAGAAACGCTTTGCTAAATCTCTACTGTCTAGCCCTGCTAGTTTTTGTGTCTCTGTATGTATGTCACCTTCAAGAGCAACCTTTGTATATGCTCCATTGTCAAACTTAGACATGTAATGACAAAGCATCATCACTTCTAAAGAGCTTACGTCTACACCTACTAATCGTTTACCTTCTGGTACTGTAAATAATTCTCTACACTCTTTACCAAACGGAGCTGATGTACTAGGAACTTGTCCTAAGTTAGGGTATGAATGACTAGCTCTTGATGTAACACATGAATTAGTATTACAAGTGCCGTGTATCTTACCATTACGTTCATGCTTTAACCAAGCCTGTGAACCATTTGCTATTTGTGCAATTCTTTTATTTAATAAAAAATGTTCACATAATATTTTTGCTTCAGGATATGGAAGTTTAGATAATATACTGTCATCTAGTTTTGCTTTACCATCTGCTGTAAATTCTTGAGCGTCCCAACCGTACTTCTCTTTTAATCTTTGAGCTACATGGTGTCTGCTTGATGGATTAAATATGGTAACACTATCTTTTAGTTTCTTACCTGTTTTTGTTGACCATCTTTCAGTAACTATTGGTTGGAATACATCTTGCAATTCCTCTGAAAGTTCAGCAAGTCTTGCTTTTAATTTAACAGACAAAGCCTGTGCTTTTTCAGTATCAAATGTAAAGCCATGTTCTTCTTGTTTAAATATAAGTGAAGCTACTTCATGTTCTAAATCCATAGCTTCTTGGGAGTAACCTTTTTCTTCGATAACTTTATAAAGTTTATAAGTAACTTCTGTATCTTGCTTACAATACTCAAGCATCTCAGGTGTAAAAGTTTGCCAGTCAGTTTCTATCTGTTCTTTGTATTCACCTATACGATTGCCCCATGCTTTTAATGAGTGTTTACCTATGCAATCTTTTGGAAAATCTTTTATTGAAAAATCTTTATCTTTGATGTCAGAAAATATTAATCTAGTACCTACAAGTGTGTCAAAAATTTTGCCTGTAAATGTAGCGGAATATAATTTTTCCAATACAGGAATATCAAATTTAATTATATTATGTCCGATAATTAACTCTGCTTCTTTTAATTTTTTAATAGCAGTTTCATTATCAGGTGTAAGTATTTCCCCTGTGTCTATATTTTTTAAAACAATGCAATGTACTTTGTCACAAGAATGTAAAAATCCATTGGTCTCTATATCAAAAACGTATCTCAAACTGATACCTTCTTAATCTTTAATACATTTACTGAAGGCATAGTAGTTATGTTACCTACGTCACCTAGTGTGCCATCATCATTAAAATTAACATCACCTGCAATTATATGCACATCTTTGTCTGCTCTTAAAAGCCAACCTGCTGTAATACAGATAGTAACTTTACTTGCTTTAGCTTCTTTTAATGAAGTCCAAACAGCAGAGGCATTTATATCTTTCCAATAACAATGCACAAATGGTGCATCTAGTATCTTTTTATTTATTTTCGGTAGTTTCATAATTTACTCTAATTTCCACAGTAACCCTCGCACTCATTTTCCATGCCGTAAAAAAGGTCTTGTTGTTTGTCTTGTTCATTAAAATCTATTTCATCAATAGGTTTACAACTTCGGTGTAGATAAAGTTGTTCAGTAATTTCTTTTCCTAAATTTTTATCTTTAAATTTTTCTTGATTTCTAATTGCTTTATCTATGGCTACAACTTCAGCCCATTCTTCTTTGTTCTTTTTAATTTCTCTCCATTCTGCTGTTGAATGAAAAGGACAAAACGTACAAGCTGAACGTGGCGGAGTAGGATAACCATGATAAGTAATCCACTCTAAACAATCAGTTCTGGACATTTTTTTATCAATTAAAGGATAAACATTTGTTATATATTTAATTGGATTGGTTTTCATTCTAACCACTTCGTCTCTTGAGATGCCCATTAACATTTCTACTGTTGTACTTTTTTTTCTTTTTTCTCCTTTTTGTAACCCAAGCAACTCTCTTACTTTTTGAACCACAGGTTTTATTTTGTATGAACTCGTGCATTGTCTACGAAGCATTCCTTTTTTACCTGTAGTAATATTTTTAGTAAAAAAAGGTGCTGTAAAAGGTTTGTATTTGCCTTCAGCCGCATCTAATATGTCTTGTTTTAAATCTCTCCATGTAACTTTATAAATAGGAAATTTAGTAATTTGAGTTTCTAAATAAGCCAACCACGTTTCTACGGATTTAGGCTCTCCTTTTACGTCTGCAAAAATTGCGGCATCAACATTTGGTATGTCCCCTTTTTCAATCATTAATGCTAGTGTTGAACTTTGTACTCCTGCTCCAAGTGATAATATTCGTAAATGTTTTTTCATAATTAATGTAATGTTTCTAATTTAACTTCTATATTCCACGCCGCATCATCACCGCTCAATGCCATGCTTGTTAAAGTATCTTGCAACATGAAAGCTGTTTTAATACTTCCAACAGATATTGTTTGGGGGACGTGTGTTGACTTATATTTGGCAACTGCATCAGCAATTAAGCCAGACCAAAACAAAGCGTTTCGTTTATGCTTTGTTGTAGTTTTTTTAGTAGTCATCTAATACGTCAGGCGTTGTTTCTGACAGACAACCTGTGTTTAAATCGTATAATAAAGTACAGGCTTTACCTGTTTCACCACTAAACCTGTTTTTTAAAATTGTAAGATTTGCTAATTTCTTTTCTGATTTAATATCTCTATTAATACCTATGATTAAATCTGATAACTGACCTATAGATGCTGAACCTCGAAGACTGTTCATGGTAACTTCTTTACCGTCTTCAAAACCTTTATCACCTTCTGACCTACGAAGATGTGATATAAGAATAACACCTATACCTGTTTCTTCTACCAGTGTTCTTAATTTACTTACAAAATAATCTATAAGTTTTCTTTCATCATTAGTATGCTCATCACCTAATGCTGATAGAGCCATGTGTAAATGGTCTAATACTACAAAGTCTACTTCACATGACTTTGCTAAATATCTTATTTTGTTAAGAAGGCTATCGGCGACTGTGTTGCCAAAATGGTTATATAAATAAAAGTTCCCATTACCAATAGTAGATTTAAAAGTTTCTTGTAATTGTGTTTCACTTATTCCTTCTCTTGTTAAGTGCAAAGGTTTCTTTAGGTGAACACCCATAATACCTAACGCACTACGTTTAATACTTTCTTCTAATGCAATGTAGCCAACACCAAAACCTTGTTTCAATAGGTCTAACGCAACGTGTCTACAAAAAGATGATTTACCTACACCTGTACCTGCTGTGATAGTTGTTAACTCACCTTTTCTTAATCCATGAGTTTTATCATTAAGAGATTTAAAAGGATATTGTGCCGTAACATAATTATCTTCTTTCATTATCTCATCAAATATTTCTGAGCCTAAGACAATACCGTCAGGTCTATATGGTTTAGCGTCCCACATAGCTTTAACTAATTTGTCTTGCTTACCTGCTAACAGCATTTCGTTAGGGTCTTTTAAAGGTAGAGACGCAATCTTGGCTTTCGAAGGCGTAAGAAGTTTTGCACATTCTATCGCCGCTTTTTGCCCCTGTTCGTCTTGGTCGAACATAAAGATTACGTTCTCATAACCCTCCAAGAAATCGAGTGATTTTTGTATGTCTTTTTTTGCACCTGCCGCACCTGTTTTAATAGATACAACGTCCCATTTGTTGTTATCCATACATTGTGACATTGTAAGTGCATCAATTTCACCTTCACATACGGTTATGTATTTACCTTTTCCTTTACAAGTATGTTCTCCAAACAAACCTGCTTCTTTAGGTGTACCTAACCACTGAAAATCTTTATTAGGGTATCTAAGTTTTTGTGCTACTAACTCTTTGCTATCATTATAATAATTAGCAATATGACAAGGACGTGCAAACCATGCACCCACTTGATAGTTATATTTTTGTACTGTATCTAAATTTATTTTTCTTTTATTAAGAGGTAAATGTTCACCCGAAATAAAATTACTTTCTTGTTTTGTGATTGGTGTAAGCTCCATTGTTGATTGTCCTTGTGTTGTTTTGTTACATGAAAAACAATAAGCATGTCCGTCTGAATAAATAGAATTGGCATCAGATGAACCGCAGTTGTCACATGAAGTGTGATATAAAAATTCATTTTCGTTCATTGTAAGTCTGTAAAGATTTTTTCTGGTTTTAGTTTTTTGTAAACTTCGCTAAATTTTTTTAGCAAAATATTCCAGTTTGTTTTGTGTATAGGTGCTTTAGTTTTATTCCACAGTACAGCTTCTTCGTTTATCTGCCTGTTAAGCGTTTCTAATTCAAAATGTTTCATTGGGTAAATAAAGGGAGGGGCTAACTTCAGTCTCCTTCCATTAGCCCATAAATAAAAAACGCCCCTAGCTATTTCTAACTAGGAGCGTCTCAATCAACAATCGCACTTGTGTCAAAACACATGCACGATTTGGAGTTAATTGCATTTCTGCAACCCACTACCTCAACCTTGTACTTTGTTTTCAACTTTTTGACAAGTTCTCTTAGTGAAGAGTATTGTTGAAATGTAAAGTTAGTGTCGAGAGTTTTTCCATCTTCAGATAAGCCTCCTACAAGACCTACTGCAATAGAATTTTGATTAGTAATTAAAGGTTGGTTTATTGGTAAAATTGCACCAGACATATCTTCTGGTCTACCGTTTTCTACTGTACCATCTCTTTTAATTACAAAATGAAAAGCGTTGTGAAAGAAACCTTCTTTTCTATGAAGTAAAGTTATATCCTTTGCACTTAAATTTTGATTAACTTTTGTTTTAGTTGAATGAACAACTATAAAATCAGTTCTACTTCTAAGATTATTGTTCATTTAACCACTCCAATGGAATATGTTTGTCTGCATATTTAAAACCATATTTTTCACACCACATGGCATAAGTTGTTGCAGACTTTTTAGATATTCGGCTTCTTGAATTACTAAATATAAATCTAATATCTTTTTCTGGGTGTTGTTCTTTTACAAGTCTCATCTTTTGCCTGTCAGCAGAAGTGAACAAACCTTTTGTTTCTATATAAATATCTTGTTCATCTAGGTAAAAGTCAGGCGTATAAGCATGAGCTTTCTGTGGTTTGACATACGTCAATTTAACCTTCTCATATTTATACTTTACCTTGTTAGCATCTAGCTCTTGTGAGATTGCTATTTCAAGACCTGACCTAAACCCATATTTAAGTCCTACTTGATTAGAAGTCAGATGCTTCTTGTATCTCATCTGCTTCAGTAGGTTGTTCTTCGGGTGCAACATAACCATCTTTAATTTCGTCAAAGCCATGCCCTTTTGCTCCTGCACCTGCTCCGCCTTCAACTAACTTGGTTATTTGTACTGCCTTTAATCTCAAAGACACACCTGCTCCCGCCATTGCGGTGTAGTAAGGTATCATGTCTGCTGAAATTTTCATTTCAGAACCAGACCATACTTGCTCTTTCATTGGTGTGCCTTTGCTATCAAAAATTGGTATCTTGATGTCTATTACGTCACCAGATTTCATCATAATTTTTGCTTTAGCTTTGAATTTGAAGATAATGTTGCCAGTTGGTTTACCGTCAATATATTCTTCTTCAAAAGGCATGTTTGCTGTTTTAGGTTCTTTACCTTTAGTTTTTTCTTTAGCCATTTCTAAAGACTTTTTCATTTCTTCTTTAATGGATTTAATTACTGTTTGAGCTTCTGACCCTTTTAGAATGAGGTTAGTTTTAAAGTGTCCTCCATTCTCTTTATCAAATTTAGTGTCAGGCGTGTTTAGCCAACAGTATTGAGAAACACCCACAGGTGTTACTATCTTATTGTATGTTTGTTTAGTCATTATTTCCTTATTGTTATTGTTCTCAGTGTTTTCTCCATGTTGATTATTCTAATAGTGTAACTTTACTATCCATTAGTGCATAGGTTTAGGCAAAGAAAAACTTGGATTGATGTAGTAAAGCTAAATTTAAATCACCACTTTCAGGTATTGCAGGTAATTTATTTCTAGTTTCATCAGGCAATAATTGCCCAACATCTAATTTAAACTTTGTAAATAAGTCTTGACTAAAAGTATCTACAAAGGCTTCTCTTATGCTTTGATTAAGTTTATCTATATCACAAGCGTGTGTAGCAAAACTATCATGCACATTGCAAAAACTATCAATACCTTTTGCTTTAGCAATATTAACAGTCTTAACCATACAAGCACTATCTAAACTATGAACATAGTTAGCCGCTACAGCATTTCTACTTCTTAACTTATCAGTTTCTTTTGTTTCTTGTTTTATCTGCGGTGCAAACACCTCACCCATTAAATGAGACCTTACTCTTTTACTTTTCATTTCTGGGTAGTATTGAAACACAGGAAAGCCTACAGGTGTAACCCAATGTATAGGTATTCCTTCTTTTGCAATTATCTTTGCATTGTTTTGTAGATAATCCATACCTACCCTAGCTGATTTTAAATTCTCACCTATACTAGCCCATATTATTTTAGATAAATATGTTGCAGGTTTAAACATGTCATCAAAAGGGTGCATTTCTCCTTTGTCTTTTCTTTTGGTTAAATCTTCCACTACAAAGTCAGTGCAAGAGTATCTAGTAGACCCATAACAAATTGTCATAATAGGTCTTTTACATGTAGACCGTTTGACACCATACTCTAACCATTTTTGTGCTAATGGGTCGCCTTCACTAGCTTTAACTTTTAAAGTTTTAATAACTTCGTTAGCTACTAACTGGTAGATGTCTTGTGGTAGTTCACTTGGTAAGCAGTTAACTAATTTACCTGCAACTTTATCTTTTAATAACAAAGAATAGATTTGTAATCCATTGCAAGAACCATCTACATTAACAGGTATATGAGAAATAAACCCATCACCTGTTTCATGGTATCTTTTCCACTCATCACAAAATGCAAGAAATTGAAAAGGATTATCTGCGTCCTCCCACTTACGATTAGCAATAGGGTCTTCAGCACATTCTTTAATCCATGCTAAATTATCATAAGACCATTTTTCTCTATCTTCAAATGATACCTTATCATTGCCCCACATATTAGAACCGTGAACAGCTAACCAAAACACACCTCTATTTTCTGTAGTAATAGGTTTACCTAATGAAAAATTAAGCAATGCTTTAGCCCCATTGATAGACTGATAGTTAAGAAATGCAGGTACACAATAAGCTCTACCTCTAAAATCTAATTGTAGAGGAAAGAACAAAGTAGCATATTCTTTAAACTTCTCTGCTAACCATATAATCTTAGCATATAGAAGCCTTTTAGAAACCATACGGTTGTTTTCTGTATGTACTATGACACTTTCCTTCTTAAACTTTTTGAGTGCCTCTGGGTTGGTCTCAATGTCATGTGGTTTATTTGGTAAATCTAGGTTTTTAATAGGTGGCATACCTCCTATAGATAAACCTTTGTCCCATGCGTTTTGCATAACACCAAGAATAAACTTATTAATTTTATAAGCCGTTCCTTGCATTAAATTGACTGCTGTTGTTACTTCAGGCATAGCAAAGGCTTCTAATTCTTTAGTGAATTTCTTACCTTTTTGTTTAACAAGGTCTAATTCTGGCATTTCTGATGTCCAATAACCGTGTCCGACCACTTTACCGTCCTCTACAGATTTTGGAGGCATAACCATCGGCAGGTATTCTGGGTTTAATAGCTCATTAAATTTATTACGGTTATTAATCCATTCTTTTGTTTTTTCAGTCTGTTTAATAACTTTAACAGTCTTGTGTTTGTGTTGTTCTGTAGCTATTTCTACAAGTCCTGTACTAGAAATAAGCAAAGAAACAAGCTCCATTCCAACGTGTAGTTTTTCAGTAGTAGTCCACTCTTCCCACTGCATAACTTCATCACGTTTGGCACTTTCTCTTAATTTTCTTCTTTTATAGTTATAATTCCAAGACCTTTTGTCTAAGTCTTTTTTAACTGTTTCGTATAACTCAGGGTTTAGTCCTTTAAAGTTTTTAAGACTAATTTCAGTCTCAACTCTACCACCTAAAGTGATAGCTGTTGCTGTAAGATTTTTAGTATTAGTAATAGTATTAATTACATGCTTTGCAGTTATCAACGCTATAATTTTTGGGTCTACTTGTGAGATATATTTGAGAGCAATGGGTGGTTTAGAATGGACATTTGATATTGCATGTTCTACCCATTCTGCAATGGCTATTGCTAATGGACGTATTGTATTTGCTACAATAACTTTACCGTAAGACGTAACGCTTTCCTCTTCACGTTCTATGTGTGACAGCCTTCTCTTATTTGTTCGGTTCTTTCCAAGCTCAGCAGACATCTTTTCAGTTTGTGTCTGGTCTTGATACGTTGGCATTATTTCAAGTATTTTCATTTATTCTCCTTATTATTGATTGATGCAACTGCGGAATGACTTACAAATTAGGTTCACTCCTTTGCTATTTTGTTTTGCTTGTGATAGAGAATAGTTGTTGAGTTTACTTGTAAAAACAATGTTGGGGCATCGTGGCGGAATGGTTACGCAGAGGATTGCAAATCCTATTGCATCTATGCACACCTGAATACGCCATTATTACTAACATTGTCATTACTAACTTTTCAACTATCCTCATATCACAACTTATGTTTAAGCGGATTTATTTATTCCGTTTAAAACATTTACTGCTCCCATTAAGTTATTTGGTATTAAATGAGAGTATCTTTTTATCATCTTCCACGACTTGTGACCTAACATTTGCCCTATCATGTGTAATTCAACCTTACCTGATTGAGCCAAACGTGTTGCACAAGTGTGCCTCAAGCAATGAATGACAAACTCTTTGTCGTCTTCAAGGTTCATTGCCTTACGCAAACGTCTCCAAGTATTCTCACAAGTCCAATACTTTAAATGTGAAAACACAAGGTCGTTTCTTTCCGCTTTTATTAACAACTTGAGAACAATAGACTTTGCACGTTCTGTTAAAGGTATACCTCTAGGTTCACCATTCTTTGTGACACTAGCAGGTAAGTTAACAACATAGTTTCCATTGTTGTTATGCACCATTAACTTCTTAATAGATAACGCCTCGCCTAGTCTCATACCTGTATCAATTAGAAACAAATAAAATTCCAAATAGTTAACCATATTCCACTCGGTTAATAATCTGATAATTTCTTTTTCTTCCATTGGTTCAAGGTATCGTTCTCTACCATTGTCTTCTTTTTGCCATTCAATATGAGGCATTCTATCAAGATGATAAATAGACTGTCTCTGATTAGCAAATCTTAACAT
>Ga0209555_10002447_pt1 | contig 13081 bp, 15 predicted proteins | sample SaaInl85LU_5_DNA_FD_184643 | JGI IMG/M metagenome (GOLD analysis project Ga0209555, IMG submission 184643) | Marine microbial communities from expanding oxygen minimum zones in the Saanich Inlet - ESP_85LU_5_DNA (SPAdes) (version 2) | ecosystem: Environmental > Aquatic > Marine > Intertidal... | reverse complement strand
AGTAGCAACACAATCTGGTTATGGGCACCATGCCCGAGAAATTATTAAACAATTTATAGATAAAAAAGACAAAGAGTGGGAGATTAATTTACTTTCGATGCCATGGGGTAACACTCCATTTACATATCCTATATCATCTGATTGGAAACGTCGTTTTGTTGGATTACCACTACAAACTAAGCCGGATATATGGGTACAAATAACAGTGCCAAATGAATTTCAAGCAATTGGTGAGTATAATATAGGCGTAACGGCTGGAACGGAGGGAACAATTTGTAACTCCAATTGGATCGATCAAATCAATCAAATGCAATTAATTATTGTGCCTAGTGAATTCACAAAGAAAACATTTGAAGATACTGCAGCACAGTCCGGTAAACAGATTACAACTAATATACAGGTTATTTCAGAATACTTTGATGATGTTACATATAACAATAAAAACGTAACAACGTCAATCCCAGCATTAGATTCAATTAAAGAAAAGAATGCATTTTTAATGTGCGGACATTGGTTACAAGGTAATTTAGGAGAGGATCGAAAAAATATTAGTGGTGCGTTGCATTGTTTCTTTACCACATTTAAAGATAAACCTAAATCTACTCAGCCGGCATTGATATTAAAAACTAGCGGCGCAACATATAGTGTAACCGATAGATTTGAAATTGAGAAAAAAATAGAACAAATTCGAGATACATTTGGCGATGATTCGAAGAAATTACCACCAGTTTATTTGTTACATGGTGATTTAACTAATGCTGAAATGAATGCCTTATATAATCATCCAAAAGTAAAAGCAATGGTTTCATTTACTAAAGCAGAAGGATTTGGAAGACCGTTACTGGAATTTTCATCAACTGGAAAGCCTATTATGGCTCCACATTATTCTGGCCAGGCAGATTTCTTGAAAAAAGAATTCATATGTGCATTACCGGGGACTATGACAAATATACACCCATCTGCAGCAAATGACTTCTTGTTACAAGACGCTCAATGGTTTACTGTAGACTATGGTTATGCTAGTAAAATGTTTATTGACATATTGAAGAATACCAAAAAATGGAATGAATTGTCTAAGAGACAACGTTATTTTGTTAATAGTAACTTTACAGAGTCTGCTATTTCTAAACGTTACGACGAAGTATTAAAAATAATTGATTCTGGTATCGAAACAATTCCACAACATGTAGATTTGAAACTTCCTGAATTAAAATTACCAAAATTACAAAAAGGATAGGATTTTCGATATAAATTTTATATTATAATTATATGAAGATAAGTTACGCAGTTACAGTTTGTAAAGAATTCGAAGAAATTCAAAAGCTAATTCCGTTTTTATTAGAAAATAAACGAGAAGAAGATGAAATAGTAGTTTCATATGATGTGAAAAATGGAGACATTAATGTGGAAGAATACTTAAGAAATGCTTCAAGCGACGGCGAATTTTCATGGCATAGATATTCATTTGATGGAAATTTTTCTGATATGAAAAATTCATTAACTGAAGAATGTAGTGGAGATTACATTTTTCAAATAGATGCCGATGAAATGCCAACTACATTTACTATGGATTTCATACATGAAGTTGTAAAACATAATGACGTTGATATTTTTAAAGTTCCTAGAATTAATACAGTCGAAGGCATAACGCCAGAACATATTAAAAAATGGAACTGGGGTATCAACGATCAAGGTTGGATCAACTTTCCAGATTATCAATGGCGTATATATAGGAACGATGAAAAGATAAAGTGGAAGAATCATGTTCATGAAGTTTTAACGGGATACAAGACAATAGCATATCTTCCAGCAAATGAAGAATGGTGTTTACGTCATGATAAGACTATTGAAAGGCAAGAGAAACAAAACGAATTTTACGATACAATATGAGTAAAAATATAAATATAATTGATACTAAAGGTTGTGAGTTTGGATATGAAATTATAATGGTGTTACCATATGTACACTACTTACACAAACAAAATATTCCTTTAAAAGTTCTAACTAGTAGAGGAATGAAATCTTTTTATTTTTTCCTTAAAGAAGATGAATATGAAGAAAAATACCAAAAAAGAACTTGGGTCAAACCTCACTTATTAAATGTTCCTTTAAAAACCATACATTTCTCTCAATTAAATAAAATCCAATGGGAAATGCCTAATTTTAAAGAACATTATCAAAAGTTTAAACTAAATACTACATTTGAAAAAGAAATATTATTAATAAATAATAAATATAATTTCGAATGGAGTCATCCCCCTGTAAATTTTTTAAGTGTAGAAGTATTAGATATATTGCTTGAAGGTTTATCTCCTTATTATACTATAATTTATAACAGGCCCAATTTTATTAATATACCCGAGGATTTCGCAAGTACTTGGGGAGAAGCTAAATTAGAAGATTTCGATTTAATACAAAAAAAATATCCTAACGTTATAGACTCTAATGAATTAGTTAAACAGGAAACCTATGATTTTAATACTTTGCAATTAATCTTAGGTTCTAACTGCATAAAACAAATATCAGTGCAAGGAGGTAATTCTATATTAGCTAGTTTAACAGGAGGTACCAATTTAGTATATGCTGTTAAGGGCCATGAAATTACTCATAATAGTTTTAATAAATGGTACTCAGAATTTTCAGGAGCATTAGTTAAATCAACTAATAATTATTCTGAATTAATAAATTGGGTTCGAGAATATTATATAAATTCATTAATATGAAATATGACTATTTAATAGTTGGGGCTGGATTTTTTGGTTCTATATGTGCCTATGAATTAACTAGAAAAGGTTATAAATGCATAGTAATTGAAAAAAGAAATCATATAGGAGGAAATTGCTATACCTCAGATAGAAATGGAATCAACGTTCATGATTATGGTCCTCACATATTTCACACATCAGATGAAGCAGTATGGAATTGGATAAATATGTTTGTTTCTTTTAATAATTTTACGCTTCGTCCTGTTGCTAATTATAAAGGAGAAATATATTCTTTACCTTTTAATATGTGGACCTTTTCTAAGTTGTGGGGAGTAACTCATCCTGATCAAGCTAAACATATAATTGAACAACAGAGCAAAGACATAGATAATCCATCTAACCTAGAAGAACAAGCTATAAAATTAGTTGGGAAGGATGTATATGAGAAATTAATAAAAGGATATACTACCAAACAATGGATGAAATCGCCCAAAGAATTGCCTAAGGAAATCATTAAACGCCTCCCAGTTCGATTTAACTATGATAATAATTATTTTAATGACATGTATCAAGGTATTCCGATAGGAGGATATACTCAAATTTTTGAAAGGTTATTAGAAGGGATTGAAGTTAAACTTGAAGTTGATTACCTAAAAGATAAAATTTATTGGAATACCCTAGCTAATAAAGTAATATACACAGGGCCCGTTGATGCTTTTTATGATTATAAATTTGGTGAATTAGAGTATAAAACAACAGAATTTAAACATATAAAATTAAATACTGCTAATTACCAAGGAACTCCCATGATGAATTATACAGATGTAGAAACCCCTTTCACCAGGTGTATAGAACATAAACATTTTGAGAACCACTCCTCCCCAATAACTTGGGTAACATATGAGTATCCCATAAAATATATTTCTAACCAAACCGAACCCTACTACCCCGTAAATGATAAGGAAAATAATTTTAAGTACTCACAATATAAAAATTTAGTTAATCAAGAAAAAAACATTATGTTTGGAGGTAGATTAGCTGAATATAAATACTACGACATGCATCAAGTGATTAAATCTGCTTTAAATTTTATTAAAAACATACCCTAAATAAATTTTATACTAAAACAAAATGGAAAAACTACTTTGTATCATACCTGTTTATAACACAGAAAAATACATAGAAGGAGCAATAGAGTCAGTATTACAACAAGAAAATGTTAATTTACATTTATGTATTATAGACGACTGTTCTACTGATAATACTTTTAATGTTATAGACAAATATACCAGTTATGAAAATGTCACTATATTACAAAATGAGACAAACCGCGGGACATATTATTCACAAAACAGAGGATTGGAATTACTTAAAAATGGTTCATACACTCACTTTACAATCCATGGCTCTGACGATATATCAGTAATTAATAGATACCGTATCATGTTAGATATGTTTGATAATAATGTTTATTTTGTTCCAACTGTTTATATGAGATTAGATGAACAGTATTTTACTAGTAATAATATAAATTACGAAATGGGATTGTTACATACTGGATTAGGTAATGGCATCGGTGTTTACCGTACGGAGATTTTTAATAATATTGGATATTATGACAATTCTAGATTCGGCGCTGATACAGATTATTATTTTAGAGCAACTAGTTGGTGTAAATTGCATAAAAAAAACTATAATGTATGTAATGAAATTCTATATATAGCACGAGAAAGAAGTGATAGGTTAGCAAAAACTCATACAGATCGAAGTGCTTATATTCAAAAAATTAATAATGATATAAATAATATGAGTCGCAGTAAAAACTTTTATAGAAATAAATTTAAATAGAATGCATAAACTAGTAGTATATACGGCTTTATTTACAAACGATAAAGAATATATTTACGGAACATTACCGGAATATGAAAATGATTCTGTAGATTTTATATGTTTTACTAATACTCCTCACTTAAAATCAAATACGTGGGATATTAAATTAGTAGATATTGAGGATGATATTTCCCCAAGAAAACAAGCTCGTAAATACAAAATGTTACCGCATAAATATTTACCAGATTATGATGCTTGGATTTGGATGGATAATTCATGTTTATTCAGATATGATCCCGCAGATTTATTTGAGTTTTACATGAAAGATTCGGATATATGTTTGCACGAACATTGTGATAGAACTAATATAGAACAAGAAGCACAAGTTATTATACAACGAAATTTAGATGATCCGGTCGTAATAAATAAACAAATACAACGATATAAACAAGAAAAATACAATGATCAGGGGTTGTATGAGACAGGTATTTTAATGCGACGAAACAATTACGATGTTATTAACTTCAATGAAATGTGGTGGAATGAAATAAATAATAATTCTATACGAGATCAAATTTCATTTCCTTATGTATTATGGAAATTTAATCGGATACGACTAAATGCGATCAAAGAAACTTTTGTAGCACATCAGTCGGCATTAAATAAAAAACAAACAGATCATTTTTATACTGTATCAAGGTCTAAAACAAAATTAACATGAAAATAATATACAGAATATCAGATACAGGTTACAACAAAGTAAAACCAGAATATATCAACAATGAATCCTGCTTAAAGAATGCTACCGAGGTATTCAAAGAAGCAGAATGGTATTTAATTGCAGATAATGTATCAGACCAAACGAATAATATGATGCAAAAATATGTTCCATTAAACTGCACCGAATATCAATCAGTGGGTCATGGTGCTGGAACATTCAACATAGCATTAGACAAGGCCTTGACTTATGATGCTGATGACATAGTTTATTTTATAGAAAATGATTATATACACAAATCGGAGTCTGCAAAGATAATAAAAGAAGGTTTTGAATTAGGAGCATCATTTGTAGCACTATATGACCATCCAGATAAATATCTAGACCCCAGCAAAGGAGGTAATCCATATTGTGTTGGAGGTGCTGAAGATACTAGAGTATATTTAACTGACAGCTGCCATTGGAAAATAACCAATAGTACCACAATGACATTTGCAGCAAAAGTATCTACACTGAAAAGAATAGAACCTATACTAAGGAAACATACATCAGGAACACATCCGGATGATTTTCAAATGTTTTTAGAACTAAGACAAAAAGGAGAACTATTAATAACACCAATACCAGGCTATGCTACCCACGGAGAGACAGCCTGGCTATCACCATTAACGGATTGGAGTAAAGTATGATATCTGTAATAATACCAACATATAAAAGTCCGCAAATGTTAAATTTGTGTTTAAGATCAGCAATAGAAGGACAACAAAATAAAAATCAGATCATAGTTGTCGTAGACGGGTTCTATGACTTAAATAAAGATGTCTTAGACCAATGGTCAGATTCAATTGATATATTGAACCTAGAAACAAACCAAGGCCTTTGTCGAGGAACTAACCTAGGTGTATACAATGCAAAACACGACAAGGTACTCATTGTTAATGATGATAATGTTTTTCCTAAACATTGGGATAGTATTCTAGAGTTAAATTGGGTTGATGGCTCATTAATATCTCCCAACCAAATCGAACCATACCCGAGCATGTTCTCTCAATTTCATATCAAAGATTTAGGTAAAAACATATATGAATTTGATTTAGATAAATTTTGGGAATATGAAAAATCTATCTCTACAGAAAAACAAGATGGGTTTGGTTCAACATTACCTATATTCATGTCTAAACTAGACTACTTAAAAATAGGAGGATGGGATGAAAATTATGAACTAGGAATGGTAGCAGATTGGGACTTTTTTTTAAAGGCTAATTTAAATAATATAGCTTTAATCAGATTATATAATCTTCACTTCTACCATTTTGCATCAGCATCAACAAATGGTAACGCTAGACAAACGGCAGAAACAAATGGACATAACTATGCCAAGTATAAATGGGGTAGTTATATACAACACGATCCAGTTAACAATCAAAAATTCATATAACCTGTAGTTATTACATGACGACATAATCTTTCCTAGGAAACATTTATTTGTTTATATTTATAATAAAGAGTTTTAAAAATATTATATTATGATCAAATTTATACAAGGAAAGATTATGGCGTTTAAAGAAATTTTTAAAGACAACAATGACTACAACGAAAAAAATGTTGTCGGATTTGCATCATTTGCAATAATGGCGCTCTTTGCAACAGCTGATATAGTAACTGGATTTTTAGGACAAGACCTACCAGTACAAGATTTTATATATAATTCATTTGTTATCATAACATTAGGTTCTTTCGGTATAGACGGATTAACTAAAATGTTTAAGCAAAAATAAAAGCGGATATATATATGATTTTAAAAATTGGTTCTCGAGGCAATGAAGTAAAAGAACTTCAAGAATTCTTAAACATTTCAGCAGATGGTATCTTTGGTAAAGGTACTCATGAAGCTGTTTTTAATTGGCAATCTGAAAATGGATTATTTGCTGATGGTATAGTAGGCCCACAAACATGGGATGCCATGGGTATAGCTACTACTGATAATTCTGAGTTATTCTTTGAAACGCCTAATGGTTTAGAAATAGAAAGATATTATTTACCACGTGGTGAATATAAAGAAGGTCCAACCCAAAAAGAATATGCGTTCATACACCACACCGCTGGATGGCATAATCCTTACAAAACTATAGATAGTTGGGGTAGGGATAAAAGAGGTGCAGTAGCAACTGAGTTCGTATTAGGAGGTTCTTCTATTAAAGCAAATGATTTTGTACATGACGGTAAAGTCTTACAAGCATTTCCCGAAGGCGGATATGGTTGGCATTTAGGGAAAAATGGTTCACAACATATGCATACTCACTCGGTTGGTATAGAAGTAAATAACTTTGGATACTTAACAAGAGGAGGTTATAGTAAGAAAATAAACGGTAAACGTACTTTTATAAAAAAAGACCCAAACCAATACTACACTTACACAGGCGCATTAGTTGATTATTCTCAAGTAGTTGAGTTAAAAACACCATTTAGAGGATATACAGCATGGCATAAGTATTCTGATGCACAAATCAAATCTTTACACGCGTGGATTTTATTTATTGGTGAGAGAGATAGCATAGATATTAGAAAAGGCTTACCTGAATGGGTGAAGGAAAAAGGGGCTGAAGGGTTTGAATTCAACTCAGATGCTTATTATGGTAAAGTTAAAGGCTTACTTAATCATACAAACACTAGAAAAGATAAATTCGATATGTTCCCACAACAAGAGTTGATGGATATGTTAATTAGTTTATAATGAAAGAGTTAGAAGACATATACGATACACCAGAGTTTAAATCGTTACCGAGATGGAAACGAATATGTTTTAGACTAAAACTATGTCTCATACAAACACTTACTATTTATTAAAACCTTACTATGTCTAATAAAGAAATAATATACCCATACTTAACTGAGACATTCTCATCTAAGATAGGAATCATAACAACCTCAATAATTACAGGAATGTCATTCATAGCATCATATTTTTACAATCTAGCTTTATCTGAGTATCCTCAGTACATAGCTGTGATATCTGTAATATTCATAGATGGTATATTTGGTATTATAGCGGGAACCAAAAGAGAAGGATTCAAAACCTTCAAAGCAATTAGTGTACTTAGAACAGCAATTGTGTGGGTATTATTTCTTACAGTATTACTATCAGTCGAAAAGGGATTTGCAGGTGTTGGGTGGATAAGTGAAACTGTAATGATTCCACTTATTATATTTCAACTCATGAGTGCATTAAAAAATGCATCAATGGCAGGATATATTAAATCTGAATTAGTAAATGAAATATTAGATAAAATTGATAATCATAAAGGCAAAAGAAAATGAAAGAATTATTAAACAGTGTTACTGATACTAGAATGGTATACTTTACAATGTCACTTGTACTCCTTACGGGTTATTTTTTCCAATATTGGGGCGTGGTAATATTTGTCACATTTATGTTGAATGTAGGACTATGGACTGGGTTTTGCCCATCAAAATGGTTGTTTGGAAAACTAGGATTTAAAAAGACAGATCTTTAATGTCAGCGTTGCAGGGAATATCATTAAATGCTAAAATATCACTAGTAGTAGCTGGTGTTATTATGCTTACATTTTTTGCTGTACAAACCTGCATTGTTTTTGGTTTATGTGAACCTACTTTATTTTTAGCTAAATTTGGTTGGGGGTGTGTAATATTCTTTATGCCACCTTTTTTTAAAGTAGTACAAGAGTTTTTAATAAATAAAGCTAAAACCACCAAAGATTTAGGAAACAAGAATATGTACTTGGAACATGCTGCTAAAATTATAAGACATGATATGCATTCGGGTATTAACACATATCTACCGCGTGGTATCAAATCAATGAAACGACGCCTTACTACAGAACAAATAAAAGAACTAAAAATAGAATCACCTTTAAGATTAATTGAAGACGGATTACATCATGCCCAAAAGGTATATTCGGGCGTTTATGAATTTACAAATTTAGTTAAGGCAGATTCTCAACTTACAAAAAAACATTGCAATATACAAAACATACTTGCAGACTATTTAAGACTTACAGCATATAAAAATCAAGTAATACTCTCAGACAACTTACCAACAGAATTAGAAGTAAACGAAGCCTTATTTTGTACTGCTATTGACAATTTGATTAGAAACGGGTTAAAGTATAATGATAGTCCAACAAAGTGGGTTAAAATATATTTTGAGGGAAATTGGAATACTGGGAGTTTTATATGTGTAGAAGATAATGGTAGAGGTTTAACTTCAGATGAATTTTGGAGTTTATCTAAACCATATATGAGAAAAGAAGGTCAAAAAGAAGAAGGCACAGGTTTAGGGTTAAACATTTGTGTAGAAATATTAAAACAACATGGTTTTAAAATCGTTATAGAAGAAATAGAAAAGGGAACTAAAATTAAAATACAAATATAACAATGATAGACACATTAATGCTCATAGATGATGAAAATTTATTTCATCTCGTATTCGAAGATGCGTGCTCCTTACTGGACATGGCAGTATCAATTGAATCATTAGACTCCTCAGATGAGGCAGATAGAAAATTTAAAACATGGTTTCCTGATGATCCTAATCACGAAAGACCGCAATGTGTATTTGTGGATCTTAATATTATAGGTTCTACTTTTGATGGAATTGAAATGATTCGTAAAATCAACTACGACTATGGTGATGGAGTTGTTATTGGTATTATCTCATCTTCACAAGATGAAGTAGAAATAGAAAAAGCTAAATCAGTAGGAGCTCAATTCTGGATAATTAAATCAGATGATATAGAACCAAGATTAGAAGAGTTTATGAAAGATTATGAGGGATATAAATCTAAATCAGCTCCCTTTAAAGTATATAGATAATGATAGTTGAAAAAGTTATGAGAGATGGGTTATTAGACCTATCAAAAACAAAAAAGGTTTATTTAGAGGGCAATATTCTTAAACTGATTAAAGCTGCAGACAATGACACTGAGTTTACAGAATATTTATCGTTTTGTAAAGATCGAGACATAAAAAATCGCAGAAAGCGATTAGATGTTACTAAACAAGTACAATCTCAAAATAAACAACTAGAGCTAGCTGCAAAAGAAAACGAAAAAATAAATCATCAACTCTCCAAGGCACTGGAAAAAGCTAGCACATCAGCAGAAGAAGCAATAAAGTCTAAAGCAGAAGCTGAAAGACTCAGAGATGCTGCAATGGAAGATTTGGACACTTTACAGAAGCGTACTCAATTTGAGTTGATAGGGTTAATAGTTAAAGTTGCTCTATGGGTAATAGCATGCGTAGGTTTTAGCACTACTGTAATGTACTTATTTGTATTGATAAAGGGTTTAGATGCAACTATCATAGAATCAACATGGGCTAATTTATTTGGTATACTGTTAACAAACTCTTTTAGTATCATAGGTACAATAATGGGTGTAAAATATGCTACAAGTAAATCAGAATAACATAACACGATAACATTTTGGTTTATTATAATATTTTCATTATAATATATTAATGAACTATAAATCTATTATCTTTTCTGCGATATTGTTTTGTATAGGTCAAACTATAGTGTGGATACAAGTCAATGGCCCTATACTGTGGCCACTAGCAAAAACATATAAGTGGGTATTAATGTTACTCGGAGTTCCAATTACTTGGTTGTTCATGGAAGCAACGCGATTAGCAGTTAATGGATTTGCTGGGGACTTCTGGCCGGGCCGATTTGTTTCATTTGTATCTGGAATTATTATATTTACTATACTCACTTACATGTTTAAAGGAGAAGGCGTTAGTGCTAAAACTGCTACATGTTTAGTATTAGCCTTTTCAATTATAGTTATACAGCTCTTTTGGAAATAGTTATATTTATATAAAATAGGAATAAGTACATGAATAACCCATATTTAAAAAAGTTAATTGAGCAAGAAACATTAAACGTTAAGATTCAGTTAATTAGTGAGCATATAGAGATAGCTCGAGAAGAACATGTTCGATTATTAGAAAATGCATTTAACTCCGATCGATTATCATTGCTATCAGAACAAACAGTTGAGGATACAACCACGTGGCCCGAAGCCACATTAAAAACACAAGAATTTCTAAAAAAGATACCAGGTGTATCAGAAGAAACTAGAGGATCTAATCTAGTTGCATATGAAGTAACTGTAAATATACCAGCTGGTGGTGAGCGTACGGCTCCTTATAAGAATTTATTTACATTTTACGAAGATGGTTCAGTATATGATTTTAATTTAATGGGTCGTTATGGTTATAACTACGACGACAGTAAAAAACTTATAACCATAATGTCAAAAAATCCTGCTGCTATTATTAGTTTAGCAGACAATAAACCAATGGCTACTATTGACGCAACTGGAAAATTTACTAATCTAGCTTATACAGAACAGCCAAAGAGTACATTTGACAAACCTAAAGAAATTCCATGGTTAGACACGTTGCAAACAATATTAGACTTTGCCGGTCTAATTCCTGTATTTGGAGATGCATTAGATCTTATTAATGCTGTTATATATTTCGTTAGGGGTAAATACTTCGAAGGATTCTTATCATTGATTGCCATAATACCAGTAGTTGGTAGTGTTATATCACTAGGAGTTAAAGGTGCATTTAAAGGAGTAAAAACTGCTATTGGAGGTTCAAAGATTCTTAGTAAAGTTGGAGCTAGTAATTTAGTAGGTAGATGGTGGCTTAAGGGTGACTCAAAAGCAATTAAAGAATTAGCTGATCAATTATTAGAAACAGGAGCGATTACTGCTAACCAATTAAGGCAAATCGAAAAGGCATTTGGTAGTTTTGGAAACATGCTTAAAGATGCAGGAAAAGGAATTCCTAATATAGCCGGCGGTAAGAGTGTAGCAAAGGCTCTAGATGATGCTGGAACAACTATGATAAAAGGTCAAAAGGGATTTGATGAAGCATTAACTGCAGCTGCTAAAGTTAAGGCAGCCAAAGCAACAGCAAAAACGTCTTCAAAGATATGGAAGACTCCAGCCAAAGTAGCTAATTTCCTAACAATTGGATTATTGCCTAAAATCAAAAAAATGCCATTTTTTCCTACTAAACAATTAGCAGCGATGGGAGCTAAAACTAAAGAACGATTTATTACAAAGAGTGCACAAAGTCCTGAAAGATTAGCATACCTAACCAAATTTGGTGGATCTAGGCAGAGAAGGGTAATTTCTAAAGAATTTAGTGATACTTATAAATCGTTTTTAGCAGCTGGCTCTAATCTAGGTAAAAAAAATGCTAAAACAATTGATGATGTGATGAAAGTAAATTCCAAATTATCTCCTAGTTTCAAGAAACTATACAAAAAAGGCGTTATTGATTGGGATGGTATGCTTCAATCTGCAACTAGTACGGAAAAATTTATGACTTCATTATCAAAGGCAGATCCGAAGCTAGCACAGGAGTTTGGAAAAATTATATCAAACCAAGCTGTTGCTAACAACAACATATTGTGGAACACATATAAAGAGTCTACCGCTAATAAAATAATATCATCACAAACATCACGAGTATTAAAAACATCATTTGCAAAAAATGTGGATTGGATATGGAACGAAATGCAGATGGCTGGAGAGACATTGGGATTTGAAAGTTCAGAACACCTAGGTAAAGTTGGGATTGTTCCATTGGCAAAATGGGCAGTTGCAAGTTCAATGCCTGGAACATATGCAAGTATGCAAGCAGCGCGCGATGGCTTTGTTGGATTTAGTAAAGCAGCAAAAGACGCATTAAATACCGCATTAAATGCATATGGAATTCAATTACCAGGTCCGGATGGGTATCCACCATTGGGTGCAGAACAATATACTTA
>Ga0209555_10002446_pt1 | contig 13083 bp, 26 predicted proteins | sample SaaInl85LU_5_DNA_FD_184643 | JGI IMG/M metagenome (GOLD analysis project Ga0209555, IMG submission 184643) | Marine microbial communities from expanding oxygen minimum zones in the Saanich Inlet - ESP_85LU_5_DNA (SPAdes) (version 2) | ecosystem: Environmental > Aquatic > Marine > Intertidal... | reverse complement strand
GGGTTACAAACAAGAATCGGTCTTTGTATAGTGTGGGGTTTTTGAACCCTCGCCCTATAACACATCTAGTTTTTATATTAACAGTACTTATCACGCTTTAACGGATTGGGGTGTCCCCGGTCGAGCGCACCGAGGTAAGTCTTTTACGAGGATAGGTAGTTGCAAATGCCTATCCTTAAATTAAAAGAGGGGTAGTGAAGATGTACCCTCATAGAACGCAAAGGGAGTTATTAATTTAGCTCCCTTTTTTTATGAAACATTATTAAACATATTAATATAAATATAAACAAATCAAAATTATGAAATACTTATACTTTAGTGCACCATGGTGCGGACCATGTAAAGTCTTAGCTTCAAAAATGAAACAAGTCGCAGAATCCATAGAGGTTGAAAAAATTAATGTTGATGAGAATCAAGAAACGACCCAAAAATATGGAATTAGAAATGTTCCAACTGTTATTCTAGTTGACTCTAATAATAATGAGCTTGAAAGATTTGTAGGTGCTAATACTACTGAATTTTATTTAAATAAAATTAAAGAATATGAAGGGTAAAATCATAGAGAGGCTAATAGACCAGGGACATATTGTTATTCAATGTGCAGATAGAATCCTTAATCATACGGGTGAATATCTCCAAGATATTGAAGACCTACACAGAGATGGAAATATTTCTACAAGCGAATCAATTACACTATTAAAGAAATCAGATACTGTAGAGATTCCGTTTAGAGTACCAAACCATTATCCACCAACAATTCAACCATATACTGATTGGACATGGGATCCAAATCGCACGGGATATCCCTATTGGACTGTAACTTGTTCACATGATTTAGATAAAAATAGAACTGACAAATAATGAAACTTTGTTGCGGAACTATTATGAATGCTACCGGATCAGGAACCGGACAATATTATATCTGCAGTAAATGTAGGAACATACAATATCCATTAACAATAAATAAAGACGAAAATGTATCAATACAAAGCAAAGGTAAATAGAATCATTGATGGAGACAGTGTCGTCCTAGATATTGACTTAGGATTTGATGTTTGGATGAATAATCAATCTATAAGAATTTATGGAATTGACGCACCTGAAAGCAGAACCAGGGATCTTGACGAAAAGAAGAGAGGTTTAATGGCAAAGAAATACGTCGAAGATTTGTTACCAGTTGGAGATGTAGTTACTATCAATACATATAAAGATCAAGGTGGTAAATTTGGAAGAATTTTAGCCAAGATTACCAATGTTGATGGCATTGATATTGGAGAGTCATTAATAAATGAGCATCTTGCAGTTACATATTACGGTCAATCTAAAGAAGAGATTAAACAGGAGCATTTAGACAATAGAGCAATTTTAATACAAGAGGGCAAATTCAACCCAAATGAAAGTTAATAAATTTAAAATAGAGGGTCTTTTAGAGTTTATTCCAAATGTCTTTAAAGATGAACGAGGAGAATTCACTGAAACCTATAACCAACCACTATTCAGTTCACTTGGGTTGAATGATGTATTTGTACAAGATAATCAATCAATCTCCCAGAAGGGTGTCTTCAGAGGCATTCATTTGCAATCAGGGGATAGCGCTCAAGGAAAATTAGTACGTGTTTCCAGAGGAAGTGTTATCGATATTGCAGTAGATTTACGACCAGACTCAAAAACTTATGGAGAATGGGAGAGTCTATTAATAAGTGCAGAGATTGGAAATCAATTCTGGGTTCCTCCTGGATTTGGACATGCATTTCTATCACTAGAGGATAACACAACATTTTGTTATAAATGTACTAATGTATATGACCCAAATGCACAAGTTTGTATTCGATGGAATGATCCAGATCTAAATATTAAGATTAATGAAATAGTTGACATTCCAATCCTGCTTTCACCAAAAGACCTAGAAGGTATTTCACTTAAAGAATACACAAAAACTTTAACATAATTTTAACATTTAAAGTTTTTCAGATTCATTTATATTGATTATATTTACATATACAAATTAAAACATACAAAAATGAAAAAATTATTAATAGGATTAGGAGTATTTTTAGGTGGAATCGCACTAGTAACATTAATCACAATATTATTAGCATGGCCAGTGCAGCTATTATGGAATAGTTGTTTAGTTCCGTCAGTTGATGGTATTAATACAATTGGATTTTGGCAAGCAATGGGAATAAACTTCCTATTCTCAATCCTATTTAAAAACTCAACTAGTTCAAATTCAAAAGAAAAATAATGAGCAAAATAATTAAAGTTGTAGAATCACCAAGAGAAGTGTATTTTGCAAAGACTATCGAATTTACTCTATTAATAGAGGACAAAGAAATATCATTTAGACATTTTGAGGATAATAATGGTGCAGAATCATTTCAATTGACTGATGATGGTTGGAGTCCTATAAGTGAAGAATATAATTTTATTGAAGATTTTATATTTAATGGATTTATCACCGAAGACGCTGGGGTTGGAGAAGAATTTAGCGAAAAAGATTTAGAAGAATACTTATAATTAAAAGATAAAATATATGAAATTATTTAAAGATTTAGAATTTAAGCAAAAACCAATTGGCGGTACTGGTGCCACAATGGAATTTGATAATGGATTTACAATTAGTGTTCAAGCAGGTTCTTTTGCTTACTCAAATCCTAGAGAAGATATGGATAGTCCTGATGATTTCTCCTCATTTGAGATAGCAGTATTTGGACCTCCTAGTGATGACTTTGTTACTAAGGAATTTGTACCAGAATTGGATGACGATGTTTTAGGATGGCAAAGCAGAGAGCAAATTAATACAATAATGATAATGATACAAAATCATGGAAAATAAAACTATAATTTTTGACTTAGATGGCACACTTGCACTAATTGACGAAAGACGTGCACTTGCAACCAAGGAAAATGGAAAAATAAATTGGGATGTCTTTTTTAATCCAGACAATATTCAATTAGACAAACCAAACTGGCCAGTAATTGAAATGGCAAAAACATTAAAAAATGCTGGAAATAGAATTGTAATTTTTAGTGGAAGATCTAAAGCAACTAAGGAAGTTACTAAAGATTGGTTGAACCAACATGGTGTACCATTCGATGTTATAAAAATGAGACCAACGGGCAATGGGTTTCAATTTATGGCGGATGATTTACTAAAAAAGAAATGGCTTGAGGATTTATTTCCAAATACAGACGATATTCTTTGTGTGTTTGATGACCGTGATAAAGTTGTTAAAATGTGGAGAGAGAATGGAATCACATGCTTCCAGGTAAATTATGGTAATTTTTAGAAATCTCCACAACAGATCATGGACAAAACAATTTGAGCGATAGATATTCCCCGATTATTTAGGATATATAGATTATAAAAAATAAACAAAAAAATATTAAAATAATGAAACACATTAAACTATTTGAACAATTTGTAAACGAGGCTAAAACATGGTCTCTACCTGCGGAAGTACAAGAATTATTAATCGCTTATTGGTATGCTGCTACAGATACACCTGAAGGTGATATATTTACACAAAAGCTAATAGAAGCTGGATTATTAGACGAAAGAAAAATAAAAACCGCATATGTGATACAATGTCCAAATGACGATGTTGAGGTAATTGAAGGTAGATACACTAAATTTAGAGGAGATAGAAGAAAGGCTATAGAGCTTCTTGCTAAATTTACTAATCTAGGAAATGTTAAAGTTAAGCCTGGAGATTATCCTGATGCTGCATGGTTTCTTTTAGATATGATTCGTGAAAATACTGGAAAACATTTAAGATATGAGGAAAACCGCGATGGTGATCATTTAATTGAGTATGATCCTGATGTTGTAGACCAACCTAGCCTTAATGTGATACATTCACATCCAAGTGATATAGTACTAGTAAAGAATTTCACATATTTACCTATTAGAGAAGCTCTTGATATTTGTATTAAAAAAGGATGGATTAAAAAACCAGTATATAATTGGTAATTTAGATTCTAAATATAAATTTAAGCCAGGCTATTGTCTGGCTTTTTTTGTAAAAAAGTTTGCGCCAGATTTTTTTATGTCGTTTTTTTGTATTATATTTACATATCAAATTAAAACAAATAAAATTATGATACACTATATAAGCAACTATATGTTAATTGGTGCAATATTTGGACTAGTAGTAACGCTATCAAATCAATATCTATCCTCAAAGGATGATTCTATTGAACAATTCACAAATATTGAAAGTCTTGTAATAGTACTATTCTGGCCTTTTTATCTATTATTATTTGTTTACTATCTTTTTAAAAAATAAAAACCATGCCTGAATTAGCAGAATTAAAATTAACCGCACAATTTATTAATGAAGCATCCAAGGGAAAGGTGTTCACAAAGATACAAAAAAATCCTGAGCATAAAGGAGAAATGTTTGAAGTTCCATTCCAAACCTTTACATTGAACGCTAAAAGTAGAGGTAAAGAATTGGTAGTCTACATTAATAAAATAAATTCAAATGAAGTTGTACCCTTACGAATGACTATGGGAATGGCTGGACATTTTAGATGGGTTCCGCTTGGTGTATTATCAAAACACTCACACCTGAAATTTTATTCTGATGAGGGTACCCTTGATTTTGTAGATGTTCGCAGATTTGGAAAATGGAAACTTGGACATGAATGGTCTGATAATAGAGGTCCTGATCCAACTGAAGACTGGGATGCTTTTGTTAAGAACATAGAGGATAATATACATAAGAGTGCCTTTGACAAGCCTATTTGTGAGGTCTTAATGAACCAACAATATTTTAATGGAATTGGCAATTATCTCAGAGCAGAAATACTTTTTAGAGTCGGTGATGTTAATCCATTTATGCCAGCAAGAGAGGCAATCAAACAATACCCTGAGATTCTAAAATATTGTAAAGCACTTCCTCTATATGCATTTGCCCTGGGTGGCGGCAAAATAAAAGATTGGAAGAACCCATTTAATGAAGCGCAGGACAAATCAACTTTCTTCCTATGCTATAGTCAAAATGTAATGTCAAATGTAGTTGACAAGGGCGGTCGAAGATTCTGGTATGACCCGAAGTGGGACCAAAATAATCCTTATATATAGACTATAAACAATTATTTATGAAAGTATTAGTTACAGGCGGTGCTGGTTTCATTGGCTCCAATCTAATCAAACAACTTAAAATAGATAATCCAGACTGGAATATAACGTCCTTAGATAATTATTTTACAGGCACTGAAAAGAATCATCAAATCGGTGTCGAATACTACAGAGGGCACACATGGGAGGCCGATTCAATCTTTGAAGGCAGATCATTTGATATTGTATATCATTTTGGTGAATACAGTAGAATTGTAAAATCATTCGATGATATTGATTTTGTGCATCGAAGTATTCTTTCAGGCACACCCATTATTTTAGAACTGTGTAGAAAATGGGGTGCTAAATTAATTTACTCAGCAAGTTCAAGTAAATTTGGGAATGGTGGTAAGGACGAGAATTTAAGCCCCTATTCTTGGATGAAGGCTAAAATGGTAGAACTAATTAAAAACTACGGAGATTGGTATAACTTGCAATATGAGATTTGTTACTTCTTTAATGTATATGGACCTGGCCAAATCACTGAAGGGGACTATGCAACGGCGATTGGAATCTTTGAAAGACAATGGAGAGCGGGTAAAAAATGCACTGTGGTTTCTCCAGGAACCCAGAGCAGAGATTTTACACATATTAATGATATTGTTAGTGGATTAATTAAAGTCTCCTATCGAAAAGATAATAATGAATGGCACCTAAGATCTGGTATTAATGTAAGTATTATTGAAGTTGCTGAAATGTTTGGTGAATGGGAATTTGTACCAGAACGTCGAGGAGAAAGATTTACCAGTGAAGAGTTTCCATCAGATACTGAAATGAAACTAAATTGGAAACCTAGATATAATCTACAGGATTGGATTAACTCTCGTAAAAATTTATAAATGACAGGAAAAATAGCAATTGTTGGAGCAGCCGCTTCAGGCAAGGATTACTTAAGAAAAAGATTTATAGATCGAGGCTTTGTTTATGGAGTCTCATGCACTACAAGATACCCTAGAGAGGGTGAGGTTCATGGTAAGGACTATTATTATTTAACTGATGAAGAATTCGATGCTGGAATTGAAAATGGTCTTTTTGTAGAATGGCAATCATTTAATGGGTGGAGATATGGGTTAACCAAGCCTGAATTTGAGCGATGTGATGTAATGATATTAAACGCTGAGGCAGTTAATCTTTTAGAACCAGAATATCGAGACCGTCTTTTTGTAATTTATATTGATATAAATGAAGATGTTAGACGTGAAAGACTTGTGTCACGTGACGATAAAAATGATGATATTGAGAGAAGAATTACAACAGATAATGAACAATTTAGAAACTTTTCTAATTTTGATTGTATAATAACTAACGAAAAATTTTAAATAAAAATAATTAATTATGACAAAACAATTAACATTAAAGCAACTTAAAGATAAAAGAGCTGCATTGGAAGTAGAAGTGAATGAAGCCCAGGCTAATCTTGCAGAGAAAACATACACTGTAGAATTAGAATCAGAGGCTAATTTAAACGCAGTCCTAAAACAAATTGACAAAAGCTATGAATGGTCTATTAAAAATGCAGCATTAGTTGTAAATTTATATGATACATTAAAGGCTGAAAAGGCAGAAAATAAAATTGCAGGTGAAGGTAAAACTTCAGTAGTTCTTAAAAGTATTGATTTAAACACTCTTTATTCAGTGTTAACGAATATTAATGGAACTGGAGTTGAAGCTGCAAGAACATTTACACGCCTATTAACAAATATCGGCGAACAAATTACAAGCGCGCTTAATGAAATGGCAGATACTAACAAAGAAATTCAAAAAATGCACGTAGAACTTGCTGAGTTAGACAGTGTTATTGAAAACTTTGGTAAAGAAGAAGTTACAGCAGACGAAATAGAAATAACACAATAACATGAAATTAGCCAGTAAATCTAAGAAAAGATTAGAGTTGCTAAATTCAATCCAAGAGGGCATAACAACCCGAGAAATATTTGAAACAATTGATTATAAATCTCAGAGTGAGGACAAGATAAAGCAATTTATCTATCCTCATCTCTTAGATCAATTGACAGAATATGTTATGGACAAAAAAGGATTTGGTAGGGCTCTTGCTAAAGAAAGGGCAAGAACAATGATTAAATGGGAGGGTAACGTTAAAACAACTGTTAAAAATATGCAATTCATGGGGACTGCAAACCGACCAGATATGACAGTTGAGGCAGATGGCGTTAAAATTGCTATTGAATTTAAAAAAGGAGATCGCGGTTCTGCACTTCGTGAAGGATTCGGACAATCAATAATTTATTCAACAGTATTTGATTTTGTTATGTATATGTTTATTGATACTTCAGATGACAGCAAAATTGTTAATGGAGCAACTGCAATAACCGAGCAAAACTTCCTAGAAAATCTATGGGAAAACTTTAATGTAAAATTTACAGTAGTGTAATGAAAATATTTGTAACTGCTAATCAGCAATTTGGGCGCTTTAATGCAATTAAAGACTATAAGCGTCCATTTCCTTCAGTAGAGGAGATGAATTTTAATCTTATTAAAGAATGGAACTCTGTTGTTTCTAAAGAGGACAGGGTTTATGTTCTTGGTAATTTTGCATGGGATCCTGAAACAGCTGAAAAAGTAGTTAATCAATTGAATGGAAACATTATAGTTATTCCAGGAGAACATGACAAGGCAGTTGAAGAACTTGATGAGATGAAAAATAATCTTCCGAATGTAAAATTTAGAGAATTTGACATTGAATATATCGATGAAATAGGTGCATCGATATCGTATTGGCCACTGTCAGAATGGCCGTTGAAGTCAAAGGGGATCCCTTCAGTTATAGGGTACCCTGGAAACAAATACAAAACTGACCACAAGAAAAACATAATCAACTGTAATTGCGATCTATGGGATTATAAACCAATTGAGATTAGCAAGATACTGAGTCTTTTTAAAGATAAAGACATTAAATAATTTTTGGAAAATACTTTGTAAAAAGTTTTTCCGTTTAAACTTTTTTTATTATATTTGTATATCAATAACAAATTAAACATAACGAATTATAATTGTTAATAACTTTTAAAAATAAAGTGAAAAACATTTTACCGTTTAAATAATTTTGTTTATATTTACATATAATAATTAATCAAAAATAAAAAATCATTTATGGCAAGTTACAGAGAATTAACAGAAAACTTTTTAGAAACTAGATCAGATGCAGACTTTACAGCTCTTTTCTACAAAATTAAACCAGGTATTACAAACTATATTAATAAAATAGTTAAGGATAGAGAGTTAGCTGAAGATATTGCTGTTAATACACTAACAAAAATGTGGACTAAAATTGATCAATTCGATCCACAATATCAAATCACAACTTGGTTGTATCGAATTGCCTTCAATGATTCATTAGGGCATATCAATCAAAGAAACAAGAAGTCCTCTCTTGATCAGCTTTCAGAATTTGGTGTAGAATTAAATGAAAATGGAATTGTTAACCTTGATATGACAGGTGCTTTTGAAGAGTATGAGATGAAGACAGAACAAGATTATTTAGAAGAGGATAATGTGATGATGGAGACATATGAAAAAACCCTTAAAGCGATCGATAGTTTAAAAGAGATGTATAAATCTATTCTTGTTGATCGATTAATTAATGATATGAAGTATGAAGAAATTGCAGAGAAACATGACCTTCCACTTCAAACTATTAAAAATCGTATTCGTAGAGGAAAGGCTATTGTTTCAGAAAATGTTATTGGATAATGGTTGTAGTAGTTTATAGAAAAAGTGCAAGTTCTAAAAAGAAATACATGATTGTATTTCCAGAAGAGCAAAATCCAGATAGAATCATTAATGGAAGAGCCAGAAAGCCATTAATACCAGATAAATATGTTCTAGATGAAATCGGAGTTGGTACTAATTTTATTGAAATCTATAAAAAACAGCATAAAATTAAAAACCATGAAGTTGCATAACAAATTGTTAATAACTTTTTGAAAATAATTAGCCAAACATTTTTTTGTTTGGCTTTTTTTGTTTATATTTACATATCTAATTAAAACAATAATGAACGAAGACAAAGACACTAAGTGGGTCATATTAATCCTGCTATTTTTTGCATTTGCAGTAGGATTTATAGTTGCTCAGGCACTATATGATGATAGACCAATCACAGAAGAGGAATATTACGAATTGCAAAAAACAGAATGGTATGAGTAGAGAATTATATTTACTTCGCGGGATTCCGGGCTCAGGAAAATCCACACTAGCAAAATCATTAGGCGGGTGTCATGTTGAAGCAGACATGTATTTTATGAATGATTGTGAATACACGTTTGACCCTTCTAAATTATCTGAAGCGCATCAATGGTGTCAAAACAAAACAGCGTCATATATGCATACTAATTGGCCGAGAGTTGTAGTATCAAATACATTTACTCAAGAATGGGAAATGCAGGCCTACTATGATTTAGCAGAAAAATATGGCTACCGAGTCTACTCTTTAATCGTTGAAAACAGGCATGGCGGTGTAAATGAACATGGAGTACCGGCTAACAAAGTGCAGCATATGAAAGATAGATTTCAAATCAAGTTATAATGAACTTACAAACATTAGAAAAATATTACGAAGAAGGTTGGTTGATTAAACAAACTCACCCAAATCTACCATTCACTATTTGGAACTATTCTCAACAAACTCAATATGAAGGTAAGTGGGATGAAATTACTCTAGCTTGTCGAGGGTTGGTAACGATGGATGGAAATGGTGAAGTTGTTGCTCGTCCTTTTAAGAAGTTCTTCAACATGGAGGAAGGTAAACACACACCAACTGAAAGATATGATGTGTATAAGAAAATGGATGGGTCACTAATCATCGCCTTCTATTATTGTGGTAGTTGGATTTTTGCTAGTCGAGGTTCCTTTACCTCAGACCAAGCCAAAGCCGCTTCCAAGTTATTTTATCAAGAATATGGTAGTGATGGTATGAACTTTGATACTACTTACCTATTTGAATTTACAGCTCCTTGGAATCGAATTGTGGTAGACTATGGCGATAGAGAAGAACTTACACTATTAGGAGGTATTAGAACTGAAGATGTTGTGGAGGCGTCTTGGCGTCATTTAGATAATGTGGCACAACTTAATGGAATTCCATTGGTTGAAAAGTTTAATGCTATCGAAGATTATACTAGACTAAAAGAGATGATTTATGGTGATGAAGAAGGGTATGTAGTTAGATTCTCAAATGGAGACCGTTGTAAAATCAAAGGTGAAGAATATCTTCGTTTACATAAGATTATGACTGAAATCTCAACTAAATCAGTATGGGAATGTTTAAGACAAGGCGATGACTTGTATAAAATCTTAGAAGAAGTACCAGACGAATTCTTTGCTAAAATTGATGAGTATGCTGAAGAACTGACTAGTCAATATATTAAAATAGAAGCACAAGCCCTAGCTCACTTCTCAAGTATTAGTGTACATACAGACTCTCGTGCAGAATTTGCTAAGTACGCTAAATTATCACCACTAGCACCTGTAATGTTTAAGATGCTAGATGGTAAAGATTACACAGAAACAATTTGGAGAATGATTAAACCAGAGTATAGAAAACTATGATAGAATCAAGATATATAAATTTAATAAGACCAGACAATTTTATAAATGAATTTAAAGATATTCAAGAATTCAGAGAATGGTGCTATCTTGGAACTATTGAAGATCTTGAAGCAACCTTAAAAGAATTTGCAAAGTATGAATTATATGAATATTGTCAAGTAATTAAAAAGGTAAAAACAGAACTTGAATTAGCCAAATCTTTTTTATTATATTAGTACTGTAATTGTGGTTATGAGGTTAATCTTCCAAAAAATCACGGTTATATCGGACAGACGCCAGGTGAAAAAGTAAATTTATGGCAATGTGGGAACTCAGTTCGCTGAGGTCGGTCAATCATAGGGAATACCGTTTAAAACAGAAATAGAGCCTGGTACCTAAGCTAAGAACTTAGGAATGCGGTTAATTGGGGGTTCGACTCCCCTTCTGTCCACGAAATGAAATAGTTGAGGTTTAAATTTTAACATAATTTTAACATTTCTAATTTTTTAGATTCATATAAATTGATTATATTTACATATAACAAATTAAAACTTATAACGACATGATGAATTCAATCCAAAAACAAATAAATGTAGTTTTAAGTCCTTCAAAATCTGATTATTCTAAAATAGATTCAGAATATTTAGAAATGACTGGAACTGATAATATTTTCGAACATAGAGATCTTTATAATACTATTAGAAAAAAATATCAAAAGACTTGGGTATTAGATAATTTTACATTTACTGAGGCTCAAGTATTTGCTGAACCTATTAGAATTTCCAACCCTGACCAATGTGTTAGTCTTTATAACTATGATACTAATAGTTTTATTGGTAATACTAGTTGGAATGACCAGGTTGAAATGTTTTGGGAATATCCGGTTTATACTGAAGAAGGTGCTCGTATTATGTTAATGAGACGTTCTATAGCAGAAAATGCTGGAGAATTGGTAGCCTGGGAATAATATTTAAAAACAATTAAAATGGAACAATTTACATTATATAACAAATCTATAGAAAATTCTTATAAAATATTATTTGAAGATTTCGATTTTGAAAAAATGATATTTAATAAAAGTGGAGAACTTGAATATATCTTTTTTACAGAACCTGGTGAAATACCTAATAAAGAAGAAATAGAAGAGATGATAGAATATTTTGAAAGCAGAGAAGAATATGAAAAATGTCATCAACTTAAAAATCTAAAGAATAAGCATACAATTGCAGGTGTTGATTTTACAGAGTCAATTAATAATCTAAATAACTTATTTTAAATTTATGGCAACATTAACAGTAACAGAAGAACAATTACAACTAATACAAAGATCATTAGATTTTTATAGTCGAGTTGGTATTGGTCAGTTTGAAGAAATTAAAAACCACCCAACATTTGAAAAACACCTACATAGAGAGTTTGAAATTGATGGTAAAACAGATTATAGTAGGTACCATGCTGTTAGAGATTCAGCAGACAATGTAATATTTCAAGCTAGAAATATTTTATACAATGATAATTCATTAGGTAAAAATGGTAGTTGGGGAATTTATAACCCAAAAGTAGATGAATCTTGTAGAGAAGCATTTGATTTAATCCAAGTAATTAGACATGAATTTTGGAAAAGTAATCCAAAAAGAAGTAGGATAACCGTAGATTCTTCCGTACATTTACATTGTAAAGATAGTGATAAAATAAAAGTAGAGTTATGAAAGAAGAGTTAATAACATTTGAAACATCTAAATTAGCTTATGAAAAGGGATATACACGTGAGGTAGTAGGTATTTCATTTACATCAACACGTAGAAACTACTACAACACGCAAGGTGAATTAAACGGGGATTGTATAGACTTCATTAAAGATGTTATAAAATACGGTAGAGAAAAAGCAAAAGTTAAACATATAATATACCCTGCAACGTCACAATCCTTACTTCAAAAATGGTTGAGAGACGAGAAAGATATTTTAATTTATGTAGGCCCAAGAAGTCATCATATCTTTCAATACCATATAATTACAGATGACAATGAAATTATAGGAAGTGAAAGATTAAATAATTGGGAAAAAACATTAGAAAAAGGATTACAAGAAGCATTAAAATTAATTTAAGATGAAAATTTGGCATATAAGTGATACACACACCTTCCACGAATTACTAGAAATCCCACAAGGAGTAGATCTAGTTATATTCTCAGGTGATTGTAGTAACCCAAGAGACCCGTATAATAACGAACCAGAGGTAAGAGCATTTATAGATTGGTATGGCAATTTACCTATTAAACATAAAGTATTTGTAGCAGGTAACCACGATACCTCTATCGAAAAAGGTTTAGTAACTAAAGAGGATTTTAGTAAAAATGGTATTCATTACCTTGAAAACACATCTGTTGAGATAGAAGGATTAAAAATATTT
>Ga0209555_10002441_pt1 | contig 13093 bp, 12 predicted proteins | sample SaaInl85LU_5_DNA_FD_184643 | JGI IMG/M metagenome (GOLD analysis project Ga0209555, IMG submission 184643) | Marine microbial communities from expanding oxygen minimum zones in the Saanich Inlet - ESP_85LU_5_DNA (SPAdes) (version 2) | ecosystem: Environmental > Aquatic > Marine > Intertidal... | reverse complement strand
GAATTAACTACTTTAGGTAATTATGAAACATTATTAGAACAAGCTTTAGAAAATAACTATATCAATAATACGGAATTGTCGGCGTTAAATAATTGGAGGTTAACTCCTGAGAAGTGGAATCAATAAGTTATAAAAGTGAATTTACAAGGAGAAAAAATAATAGTTAATAAATCAATAGTAGACATTTTTAATTATTTGACTGTTTTGGGTAACTTTAAAAATATCATGCCACAAAACATTCAAAAATTTGAAGTTGATGGCGACTCATTTATTTTTGGATTACCTGGAATGCCAGAAATTAGACTTTTGCTTAAAGAAAAAACACCACATTCAAATATTACTTTAGGTGCAGCAAGTAGTAAATTGTCTTTTACTTTAACAGTAGACATCACAGCAACAAATGATAAGAGCTCTGAGGTTCAGTTAAATTTTAATGGAGACTTTAATCCAATGATGGCTATGATGGTTAAAAAACCATTAACTAAATTCTTAGACACACTAACAGAAAATTTAAGCAAATTGTAGTTTTTTTAATTGAATACATTTATTTAGCTGCGTATCAAAACTTTATAATAAAAGTTGTAAGTTTGTAGAAATAAATTCTATATTATATAGATATTAGTAGAAAGTAGATGAATTAATTGAGTAAATGACTTGTAAAAGTTGTTCACAAATGAAAACTAGTAAATTATGAAAAACAATCTTGCTGCTGCAATTTGTTTAGATGTGTACCTTTCCACCCTTTCCGAAAAAGAATACAACGTAGTAAATGAAAATATCGATTTTTCATATCAAAAGAACATGCCCTTAAAGAGTTGGGATATTTTCATGAACTCGTTTCATGAAAACATGATTGAAACAATAAAAAAACATGATTTTCAACAAGTCTCATCTTTTGCAAAGAGGTTCAATTGGAAAAATGATATAGTAAAAGCGTTTAATGAGAATAACTACGAAGCACTAATAATAACTGATGCAAAACAAAATATTATTTGGGTAAATAAGGGTTTCTCTAAAATGACTGGATATTCAAAAAAAGAGGCTTTACAAAAAACTCCTAGGTTCTTACAAGGAAAAAATACTTCAGATACACAAAGAAAAAATATTAGAGAAAGTCTCACAAAAGATAAACCCTTTACACAAATTATAGAAAATCAGAAAAAAAATAAAAAAAGTTATAAATGTGAGGTAAAAATATATCCCCTTTACGATAAAAAAACAACTCATTATATAGCTTTTGAAAGACAAATTGTTTAAGAAAGTAATTTAATCTCCTGAATGCCAAAAGCCTGTAAAGATTGATTTTCTAAACATACTAGTAATTTTCCTTCTTTAGAAACCCCTTTAATAATCCCTGAAAAAATTGCGTTATTTTTGTTTGAAAACGTGGCAACTTTGTCTTTTTTAAAGAGTTCTTTGAGGTATTTTTTTTCTAGGTATTCAAATTTAGCGTCATATACTAAACCAATATAATATTTAAGTTCTTTAAGTAGCATTTGCAAAACTTCATCTAGAATAAAATTGTTTTTATGAATTTTTTTTAGAGAAGTAGCCTTAGGTATTTTTTCAGGAAATTCCTCTTCATTTACGTTTAAGCCAATACCAATAATTGCAGTTTTGATAAAAGTACTTCTGCAATTAGGTTCAATTAAAATACCACTAATTTTTTTGGATTCTGAAAAAATGTCGTTGGGCCATTTTATGGATAGGTTTGGTGTGTTTAATTTCTTTAAACAATCAAAAACAGCCAAACTGATTGCAAAGTTTAAGTAGGTTTGATCACTTATCAAAAGTTCCTTAAATTCAGTAAATACACTAAATGTTAAGTTTTTATGAGGTGAGGAAAACCACGTCTTTCCGTGTTGGCCTTTCCCTTTTTTTTGTTGATCAGTAATTGCAACAGTAAAATTTTCTATTTGTTGGTTTTGTGCCATTTCTTTTAAAAAAGAATTGGTGGAATCAGTGGCATTAATCTTGATTATTTTCAATTTGTTAAATAAAGTGTAAACTGAACCAAGTATACGTAAAAAACTCGCAAAAAAACAATAACTTTGCGTTAAATTATAATAATATTAATGGTAAAAAAGCAAGTAAGTTCAGACGACCTAATAGCGCTGATTATACAAGGAATTGAAGACGTAAAAGGTGAAGATATTCAATTACTAGACTTACGAGATATAGAAAATACAGTATGTGATTATTTTGTGGTTTGTTCAGGAACATCGAATACACAAGTTAATGCAATATCTGGCTCTATACAAAAGGTAGTTAGCAAAGAACTTAAAGACAAGCCTTGGCATGTAGAAGGGGAAAGCAATGCTGAATGGATTTTAATGGATTATGTGAACGTGGTTGTTCATATATTTCAAAAACACGTTAGGTCCTTTTACGATATAGAAAGTCTTTGGGGAGACGCAAAAATTACTAAAATAAATTCAATTTAAAATTTACCTTTTCAATAAAAATGGATAATCAAAAAAAAGAGAATAAAACAAACCTACCTAAATTTAAATTCAATGCTTATTGGGTTTATGCAGCTATATTTATAGTAATTGTCGCATTCCAGTTTTTTAGTAGCGGAGATTTAGGTTCTAGAAGTATTTCTAAAAACGAATTTTATGAAATATTAAGAGCTAATGATATTTCTAAAATAGAGGTTGTAAATAATAGCGTTGCTCAAATATTTATAAAAGAGGAAGTACTTACTAAAGAACGTTATCAAAAAGCTACCACTTCTACTTTTTATACCAGAGGAACTGCGTTATACGAATATAATTTTGGAGATTTACAAAATTTTGAAAATAATATCAGAGATGTTAGAGAGTCTCAAGGGTTAGATTTTGATAAAGAAAATATAGAAAAAACTAGTTTTACAGAAACTATTTTAAGTTTTTTACCGTTTATCATTTTAATAGCAGTTTGGTTATTCTTCATGAGAAGAATGTCAGGAGGTGCTGCAGGTGGAGGAGCAGGTGGTCAAATTTTTAGTATTGGTAAATCTAAAGCTAAATTATTTGATAAAGATACCAAGGTAAAAACCACTTTTGAAAATGTAGCAGGTCTAGAAGGGGCAAAAGAAGAAGTACAAGAAATTGTAGATTTCTTAAAAAGTCCAGAAAAATATACCTCATTAGGAGGGAAAATCCCCAAAGGAGCACTACTTGTAGGGCCTCCAGGTACCGGTAAAACTTTGTTGGCAAAAGCAGTTGCTGGCGAAGCTGGTGTTCCATTTTTTTCACTTTCAGGTTCAGACTTTGTAGAAATGTTCGTAGGGGTTGGCGCATCAAGAGTAAGAGATTTATTCAAACAAGCACAACAAAAATCGCCATCGATTATTTTTATTGATGAGATTGACGCAATTGGTAGAGCAAGAGGTAAGAATAGTATGACTGGAGGTAATGACGAACGTGAAAACACCTTAAATCAACTATTAACAGAAATGGACGGTTTTGGTACTGATACAAATGTAATTGTTTTAGCGGCTACTAACAGAGCCGATGTTTTAGATAAAGCATTAATGAGAGCTGGTCGTTTTGATAGACAGATTTATGTAGATTTACCAGATATCAGAGAGCGTCAAGAAATTTTTGAGGTACATAAAAAACCATTAAAAATTGCAGATGACGTAAATGTTGAGTTTTTAGCACAGCAAACACCAGGTTTTTCCGGAGCAGATATTGCTAACATGTGTAACGAAGCTGCCTTGATTGCTGCTAGAAATGGAAAAAAAATGATTCACCATCAAGACTTTTTAGATGCTGTCGATAGAATTGTTGGTGGGCTAGAAAAAAAGAAAAAAGTAATTACACCAAAAGAAAAGAAAGTAATCGCTTTTCATGAAGCAGGTCATGCCACTGTAAGTTGGATGCTAGAACATGCAGCACCTTTAGTAAAAGTTACAATTGTTCCTAGAGGTCAATCTTTAGGTGCGGCCTGGTATTTACCAGCAGAGCGTATGATTGTTCAAACAGAGCAAATGTTAGATGAGATGTGTGCTACTTTAGGAGGTAGAGCTGCAGAAAAAATCATCTTTGATAAAATTTCTACTGGTGCTCTTAGCGATTTAGAAAAAGTAACCAAACAGGCAAGAGCTATGGTTACAGTATATGGTTTAAATGAAAAAGTAGGTAATATTACCTATTATGATTCTACAGGGAATGATGCCTTTGTAAAACCATACAGCGAAGAGACAGGAAAAAAAATAGATACAGAAATTTCGAAAATGATTGAAGCTCAATACCAAAGAGCAATACAACTTTTAGAAAAAAATAAAGATAAACTTACTATTTTAGCAGAATTGCTTTTAGAAAAAGAAGTTATATTTAAAGATGATTTGATAAAAATATTCGGTAAAAGACCTTTTGAAGCAGAAGAAATTAAAATTAAAGATGAAGAGCAAGAGGTTTCTAAAGTAGATATTGAATCCGATAAGTAAGAAAACTATTTCTATTGGTAATGAAATTTCTAAAAAAACTATTAAATATCTCAATTAAAGAATCTAAAGAGGTTCCAAACCAAGCAGTAAATTTAGCTCTTGATGACCTCTTTGTTCATTATTTTATTGAAAAGGGAGGGAAGTTTTTATATTGTCAAAAAAAAAATGAAGTTTCAGAAAATTTAAAATTCATTTTACAGGAAAATAATTGGAACGCTGTTACTCTTCTAGATGATAACTTATCATTTTTTGTAGAGAATAAAATTAATATGCATGACCAATTTAAATCTGAAATTCCTGTGCTTATTTCTTGCGAACATTTAATTGCTGATTCAGGAAATATACTTTTTTCATCAAATCAATTAAAGAGTGTAAAACTTTCTAACATGCCATTAAATTTTATTGTTTACGCAACCACAAGCCAGTTGGTAAAAAATATGGGCGAAGGTTTAACCGGTATCAAAGTGAATAGTAAAAAAGCAATTCCAACAAATATTTCTGCTATTAATAGTTTTAATCTGAATAAAAAAGAGGATAGCTTTTTAAATTACGGTAATAGTAATGCAAAAAATCTATATTTGTTACTTTTAGAAGATTTATAAAATGAGTAACCTTTTTAAAAGGAGTTTTTCAGGACTTGTATATGTAGCTTTGTTTATTTTTTCAATTCTTTATTCGAGAGAGTCTTATATTTTATTTGTTGCCATTTTAGGCCTTATTTGTATTTGGGAGTTTTCAAGAATAATTAAATTTAAGAGTCCAATTACCTACCTGTTTTTTATAGCAATCATCTATTTATTTTTAAAAAGACCAGATACTTATGCAATAGTTTTTGTTTTAGGTGTTACAATATATTCTTCTTTATTACTCATATACCAGCTTTTCATGAAAAAAGAAATTTTATTCAATAAACAGAGAGAGAAGTTCGGTTTAATAATACGTTATCTAGTTTTTTCGTTAAGCTTTATTGTATTAGTTCCGTTTTTCAATGGAGTATACCATAAATATTTAATGGTTTGTATTTTAATACTTATTTGGGTAAACGATAGTTTTGCCTTTTTAATTGGAAAAAACTTTGGGAAAAGAAAACTTTTTGAATCAGTATCACCAAAAAAAACAATTGAAGGTTTTATTGGTGGTTTGTTGTTTGCAGTTTGTACAAGTTATATTATAAGTATTTACAATAAAAATTTTATTTTTTTGCATTGGATGATTATAGCTATAATCATCTCAAGTATTGGGACAGTAGGAGACTTAGTAGAGTCAAAATTTAAACGTTTTGCTAACGTAAAAGATAGTGGTAATATAATGCCAGGACATGGAGGTATTTTGGATAGATTAGATAGTTTGCTATTTGTAGCTCCATTCGTATATTTGTACGTTAAATTTATAATCAATTAAATGATTCGATTTCATAAAGAAGGATACACAATAATTGCAATAACACTTTTAATTGCAATAGGTTCAATTGTTTTAATAGATAGTTTTATAGAACAGACTTGGTTGCAAATAGCTATTAAAGCAGTGGTTATTTGTTTCTTAATACTAATTCTTCAGTTTTTTAGAAACCCTAAAAGAGTAACAAATCTTGATGAAAATACAATTGTAGCTCCTGTAGATGGTAAGGTTGTTGTAATTGAAGAGGTTGAAGAATCAGAATACTTTAATGATAAAAGATTACAAGTTTCTATATTTATGTCTCCAATCAATGTTCATGTAACAAGATATGCAATGGGAGGAGTTATAAAGTATAGCAAATATCACCCTGGTAAATATTTGGTAGCTTGGCATCCAAAAGCATCAACAGAAAACGAAAGAACGACGGTGGTTATTGAAAATAATACTTTTGGTGAGGTTTTATATAGACAAATTGCTGGAGCTTTAGCAAAAAGAATTGTAAACTATGCTACAGAAAAAGAAAATGTTGTACAAGGTACCGATGCTGGTTTTATAAAGTTTGGTTCTAGAGTAGATTTGTATTTTCCGTTAAACACTAAATTAAATGTTTCGCTAGGAGATATAGTAAAAGGTGGAGTTCAAGTTATTGCAACAAAGTAAGATGAAAGATGATTTAAATTTAGCTTTTGAGCAAGCGTTTAAAAAAATTTCAACTCTTAAAACGAAATTACCACAAGATGTAATGTTAAAGTTTTATGCTTACTATAAGCAAGCAACATTTGGAAACCATTCTTCTGCTAATAAAAGTACAAATGTTATTAGTGCTTTTAAATTTAATGCCTGGATTCAGTTAAATGGTATGAGCCAAGAAGTAGCAAAAAAAGCATATATAAAACTAGCAAATACAATTTAAATTACTTTTAATAACTAATTTGATTAAACAATTATGCACTTAGAGTAATTTTAGTGACTGTAAGATTTTTCAGTGCCAAAATTATTTATCACCTCCTATTTCAATAAAAACGATTCTTTCTCTCTTAATTTTTATTATAGGTTTTGATCACTTGACTTATACTATGTGTAAAAAATCATATACAGGTGCTAAACCTTATGTCTATGGTTGTTTTATATTAGCCTGATAAAAATAGTCGTTAAACCATCAATCAAAACACAAGTATTATATGTAAATTCAAAAGTAGAGAAGTCATGTTTTTTAAACAACATAATTATGATGAGTATTACAATATTTAAAAAAATAGAATGCAAAAAGCATTTCTACTAAAGCAGTTACGACAATAAAAATGAGATTTATAAGAAAGAAGTATGCTTACGAAATAATACAACAACATTAGTAGGTAGGGGTAAAAGAGAACATCAAAGGGGTGTACTCCTTAAAATAAATCTTTTAAAGCTTTAGGGAGTTTCTTAAATCGAAAGGAATACCCTCCGTCATTTTCTATTTTTTTTGTCGATAATTTACTTCCTTCTAGTAATATTATAGCCAACTCCCCAAATACTAGTTTTAATACAAAATCAGGCACATGAATAGGTAAAAAAGGACGCTTCGTAGTTTCTGCTAAAGTTTTAGAAAAAACCTTATTGGTTAAAATTTCAGGAGCAATAGCGTTAAAAACTCCATTGTTATTAGTTTCTAATAGATGAATGTATATTTGACACAGGTCTTCAATATGAATCCAAGGCATATATTGTTTACCAGATCCTAAAGGACAAATTACAGGAGTAATCATTTTTTCTAAAGCTCCACCTTCATGATCTAAAACGATACCTGTTCTTAAAATAGTAACAGGAATGTTTAGGGTTTCAAATTGTTTAACAGCATTTTCCCACTGTTTACAAACTTGCCCTAAAAAGTCATTTCCAGCACTGTCTTTTTCTGTGAAAATCTTATCTGTAGTCTGTGCCCCATAATAATTACTCCCAGAAGCAGAGAGAAATCCTTTTAAAGGCTTTTTTAATTGCTTTATTTTTTTGAAAAGTAAATTGGCGGTTTCAACTCTACTGTCAATAATTACTTTTTTTCTCTCAGCAGTCCAACGTTTATCGGCAATTCCTGCACCAGCCAAATGAATTATATAGTCTATATCTTCAAACGCAATAGTATCGACGTAATTATTTTTATAATCCCATTTAAACTCATTTTCTTTTGTCGGGTTTCTAGTTAGGATAGTTGTAATATGATTTTTTTCAGTTAATAATTTACTCAAATGCCTCCCAACTAATCCAGTTCCTCCAGTTATTAAAATTTTTGCCATACCTACAAAATTAACTATAAAGTTAAAAATGCTTAGTTACTGTTTTCTTAAAATGTAATTACTAAGTTGATTAATAAAAAAAAAGTGTAAAAATATCATTGTACAAATGTATGCTTGCGTTAAAAGTAAATAGGAGGTATGAATTGTAAAAATTTACATTAGTTGTATTTTTTTTGAATTTCTATGTTTACTTTTTGAGTTCTCAAACTTGTAATTCTTTTATATCTAAAATCTTTAATTTCCTTAAAGCAATGTTAATGTTTTTTTCAGTTGTATTTATTGGTGTATTTTTATATAAATGAAAACTAAGACGAATAGAAAAGGATTTATTTTCAAATCTTTTGAAGCTGAAACACAAACGCCTTTTGAAAAGTTATTCGAAATTTTTAAAGAGCTGATAATTCATACTGCTGGTGATTTTGATGAAGCAATAGACTGGTTAAGGTCTTTAGATAAGGAATATAGTTTAACAACAGATGCGTATACTGTTGATGACTTTATTGAAGATTTAAAAAAGAAAGGTTATATCAAAGAAGAGGTTGATGCAGATGGTATCGGAAGTGCTAAAATAACTGCAAAAACGGAACGTGCAATTCGCCAGCAAGCATTAAAACAAATTTTTGGAAAAATTAAGAAAAGTGGTTCTGGAAACTACAAAAGTAAATCTCAAGGATTAGGAGATGAACATAACGGTGATTTTAGAAATTATCAATTTGGGGACGAACTCCACAAAGTTTCATTTACCGAAAGCTTACGGAATGCACAAATAAATAATGGTATAGGAGATTTTAGTTTAACGGAAGACGACCTTGTAGTAGAAGAAACCTATCACAAAGCACAAATGAGTACTGTTTTGATGATAGATATCAGTCATTCCATGATTCTGTACGGTGAAGATAGAATTACACCAGCAAAAAAAGTAGCCATGGCTTTATCAGAATTAATCACTACTCGTTACCCAAAAGATACCATAGATGTTTTGGTTTTTGGTAATGATGCATGGACTATAAAAATTAAAGATTTACCTTATTTACAAGTTGGCCCTTATCATACAAATACAGTAGCAGGTTTACAATTAGCTATGGATTTGCTTAGGAGAAAACGAAATACCAATAAGCAAATTTTTATGATTACAGATGGTAAGCCAAGTTGTTTACGAATGCCAGATGGGCAGTATTACAAAAATAGTAATGGTTTGGATAAATACATTGTTAATAGGTGTTGTGCAATGGCACAACAAGCGAGAAAATTACATATCCCAATTACTACATTTATGATAGCAAAGGATCCTTATTTAATGCAATTCATTAGAGAGTTTACCAAAGCTAATAAAGGCAAAGCATTTTATACTGGTTTAAAAGGGTTGGGTGAAATGATTTTTGAAGATTATGAAAATAATAGAAAGAAGAGGATAAAAGGATAACTAGTATTTAGATTTTGGCAACTAATTTGCCCTAAGCTAAAATAAAGTGAAAAGATAAAAAGATGAAAACATTAGGAGCATTAAAAAAATCAGGCTACCAATCAAAATCAATTAAAGATGAATTAAGAGATAATTTAATTAAAGCGATTAGGCAAAAAAAAGAAATATTTACAGGGATTCACGGCTATGAAAATACTGTTATTCCAGAATTAGAAAGAGCTATTTTAAGCAAGCATAATATCAATTTATTAGGTTTGCGTGGTCAGGCAAAAACACGTTTAGCACGTATAATGGTTCAGTTGTTAGATGAACGTATTCCTGTTGTAGAAGGTTCAGAAATTAATGACGACCCATTGAACCCAATTTCTAGATATGCAAAAGAATTAATTGCTCAGAAAGGTGATGAAACACCAATTGTATGGTTGCATAGAAAAGAACGTTTTTCTGAAAAATTAGCTACTCCAGATGTAACTGTTGCCGATATTATAGGTGATGTTGATCCTATAAAAGCAGCTAATTTAAAATTGAGTTATGCAGATGATCGCGTAATTCATTATGGAATGATTCCAAGGGCGAATCGTTGCATTTTTGTAATTAATGAAATTCCAGATTTACAAGCTAGAATACAGGTAGCATTGTTTAATATTTTGCAAGAAGGCGATGTTCAAATTCGCGGATTTAAAATGTGTTTACCTCTAGATATACAATTTGTGTTTACAGCAAATCCAGAAGATTATACCAATAGGGGAAGCATTGTTACTCCTTTAAAAGATAGAATTGGTTCACAAATCTTAACACACTATCCAGCAGACATAGAAACAGCTAAAATTATTACCCAACAAGAGGCAAAATCTGATGCTCGTCAACAGAAAAATATTCATGTGCCAGAATTGGCAAAAGATTTATTAGAACAGATTGTTTTTGAAGCACGAGAAAGTGAGTATATTGATGCTAAAAGCGGTGTAAGTGCACGTCTAAGTATTACTGCTTTCGAGAATTTACTTAGTACCGCAGAAAGACGTTTGTTAATTTCAGCTGATGAAAATACAAGCATACGTTTAAGTGATTTCGATGGAATTATTCCAGCCATTACAGGAAAAGTAGAATTGGTTTACGAAGGAGAACAAGAGGGTGCTCGTTTTGTAGCAGAAACGTTGATTGGAAAAGCTATTAAAAGTTTATTTCCTACCTATTTTCCTGAGATTAAAAAGTTAGCGAAAGCAACTGATGAATCTCCATACGACGATATCGTTTCGTGGTTCTTTAATAGCAAATCAGATTTTGAAATTCTAGACGATTTAAAAGAACAAACTTATCAAAAGATGTTAGATAAAATAATTCCATTAGCTGATCTACTAAAAAAACATCAGCCAAATGTCGTAGATAAAGATAGTTACTTTGTAAAAGAATTCGTGTTGTGGGCTTTAGTAGAATATAAAAAGTTGAGTAAGTATCGTTTTGATGACGGAACTCAGTTTAAAGATCCTTACGGTAGTTATATAAAAGATTTATAGAAAAAAAAAAGGCAGTGTTTTAAGCACTGCCTTTTTTTTACCGCTATTCCTAAATATTTTATGTAAAAGTATTTTAATTGTATGCTTTTGTTTCTTTAAAAAAAATAAACACCAAATTATCAATAATTTAAAGGGAAAATAAGGTTTTTTCATTTTGAAATATAGTTTTTAATTAATTGAAAACTAGAAATTCAATATTTTTTACTAGGTCTTATAATTAAATAGCACTTCGATCAATCTACTAATATTTTTTTAGTCAAGGTCTGTTTATCATTTCTTAACACTAAAAGATAAATTCCCTTAGGAAAATCAGATACGTCTATTTTGTTACTAGTATAGTTGTTGTGTTTAACCTCTTTTTTTAATACAACTTTTCCTATTGTATTGAACAGCTGAATTTTTGTATCGGCGGTAAAAAAGCTACCAGATAAGGTTACATAATTTGAAGCAGGATTTGGTGAAAGTATAATTTCGTTATCTGCAACAGTATAATCTGTTGTGTTTAATGTGGTTGTACCATCGTCTGAAAAAGGGTTTGTACCATTTTGAATTTCTTTATGATCACTAATAAAATCTTGATCGGTATCCAATAAAGGAACTATAAAATTAGTAGACCAACTCATATTTATAGTTTGATTCAAACGAGTTGCTACAAACTTTACATACAAATCTCCATTCGGTTCCCTAAAAAATGAGTTGGCATTCGCATTACGTAAAGAAGTTAATGAAGTCCTCTCAGGTAGTGTTTGGCCGGAAAAAAGTAAGGACAAACCACCCAACTTCGCAAAGTCTTTAAATCTTAAAATGTAATTATCTCCAATAGTTGCATTTTCCATAGAGATGTTTATCTGTTTCGTTGTTGGTAGTTTTTCAAAAGTATAGGTGTATTGAAAATTTTCGTTAGTAATAAAGGGGAATTGTATAAAAGTTTTAAAACCGTAAATATGATAAGCAGACGCAATTGGAGTTCCAGGTTTTGTTCTCCTACAAGTGATGTTTGGAATATTACTTGTAGATAAGCCTGGAAAACGCAACACAGAGGATACAAATTTATGCGGACTCATAAAAGCTCTAATCCAATGCGAAGGTTTGTTTTCATCTCCAACCAGCATAAACGGATGATTACTCACAATAGAAGTATTCGGTTTGCCAGTTAATGAGCCATCTTCATCTAATACAACAGTAATCCAATTTCTTGGATGTGACGGGTTTTGAGGTCTTGTATCATTGTTTTTTATAGCAACATCGTAATCAGGTAAACCCACATATGGAATTCTATTGCTAGCTGTAGTAATTCCAGAGAAACGATGATTGGTGTTTTTAGTTGCAGCCCCACCACTGCTCAATAAAGTTTCTTTACCACTATTCCAACCTACCAAATGAGAATCTCTAATTTGCCCAGCACCATCATACATTCTGTATAATCTTTTATTGGCTGTTAAAATTCCTGTACCAGAGTCTGCAACAATCACAGATTCTTGTACTTGTGTAAAACTGGCAAATTGTATAGCAGTTTCATTGTCTATTAGTATATTATTTTGAAAGATAAGGTTAGCAGTAAAAACATAACGATCTCCAACTAAGTTCCCTAAACCAGAATATATTCCTAATTTATTAGAATACCAGGTACAATTTTCTATCAAATGTTTAGAGCTATTTTTCCAACCTCTATTGCTTAGTATACTATGATCTGCGGTTAATTGATCAAACACATCAACACCACTTGTAGAACTATGGGTCTTATTTCCTTTAAACAAACCTAATGGTTCTTTGTAAGGCTCTATGCCATTGAATCTGGGGTCACTTGCAGAATCGCCCATTGGTTTTTGTGGAAATGCAAACCAATAGCCTGTTCCTAATGTTCCTGCAGCTACATTGTTCTGAAATGTATTATTTGGATTGGTAATCCAATAAGTAGCGGGTGTTCTATTTTGTACTTCATTCAATTGATTGTCTGAAGGGGTTACTTCTTCTCCTTTAATAGGTTTTTTTGTTAAAAGTGCTACATTGTTTTTAATTACGTTAAAACGTTCTGTTCCATCTTCAAGAA
>Ga0209555_10002440_pt1 | contig 13100 bp, 8 predicted proteins | sample SaaInl85LU_5_DNA_FD_184643 | JGI IMG/M metagenome (GOLD analysis project Ga0209555, IMG submission 184643) | Marine microbial communities from expanding oxygen minimum zones in the Saanich Inlet - ESP_85LU_5_DNA (SPAdes) (version 2) | ecosystem: Environmental > Aquatic > Marine > Intertidal zone... | reverse complement strand
ACTCAGTATTATCTTGATCATTCCATTCGGAATGCTACTGCTTTTACCGGTTAAATCTGAAGCCATTCCAACCAGCCTCCGCATAGGCAGCAGTTTCACTCTCGGGTGTTTGGTCGTCACCCTACTCATATCTGGCATGTCATGGCTTGGCATGAGTTTAAGCCGGTCGAGTGAAGCCGTCTTGGTCATAGCCACTATTACTAGCGCCTCGCTCTTATGGGCAGGTCGGAAGAGATTTTTGCAGTGCTCACCACGGGGCCTTCTTTTAAGGCCCCGTCAGCAAGAGCACACCGGTCTATCATTACTTGCCGACTCCCCCTTAACGGTCTGGCTATTCCTCCTCGTCGCCGTACATTTCATCTTCTCGGCCGCTAACAATCTTAACCACTCTGTCTTCCCGTGGGATGCTTTTACCACTTGGATGTATCGCGCAAAGGCGTGGGTACTTATGGATGCTATAAGCCCCCTCACTTATTCCGGTAAATGGCTAGCGAACGGCGGGAGCGAGAACCTTGCCATTTATGCCAATAGGTACCCAACCGCGCTATCTATTTTAGCTGCGTTTCCAGCGAGCCTCGGTGGTGGCTGGAATGCAAACGTTGCAAGCCTTCCCTGGTCCTTCGCATTGCTCGCCGCAACATTTACGTCCTTTGGCACGTCCCGTTTAGCCGGCCATAGTCGTGTGGTCAGCTTGTTGAGTGCTTATTTTTTGTCATCCTTAGCTCTACTTATGGCGCACGCTTCACTTGCCGGCTATGGCGATCTTTGGATAGCGCTTTCCTCTGGCGCGGGTCTTACCTTGCTGCTTGCGTGGCGAGTCGCAGGCTCGCCAACCGCGCTATGGCTAGGATTATCGCTATTAGTTGTCGGCACTCAATTCAAAACCGAAGGGTGGCTCTGGCTCGGCCTCGGGTTAGCATTTATCGTGCTCGAGTACACGCTTCTTGTTTTACGCTGGCAATGGCTACTGCTTTACCTCATTGCTACTGCCCTACTTTTTATAAGTCTGGATCTAACAACTGTCTCACTGGGCCCTTTAGGCCAGTGGGGAATCAGTGATACTAGAGTCTATGCCGGAGTCATCGGCGACTATGCACTTCGCCCCTATAACCCCGCGATTAATTATTGGCGTTCTTTCACACAGAGTCCTAATTTTCACTTATTAGCCGTAGGCTTTATGGGCGCTCTAGCGGTGCTCACGCTAAGCAGTAGACAAAAGGCGCGACCCTTTTGGATTTTGCTTGGCCTTATCGCCATCTCTCAGATAATTATATTCGGACTGTCCGATCACAGTCGCTTTGCCGAATCGGGCACAGCTATTAATCGATTAGTCCTACACTTTTTACCCGTATTCATCTTTACTATCGGCCATGCGCTGGCCCAACTGGAAACAGCACAGAGCGCGATATCCACCAAACAATTTTTTGCAGGCCTAGCATTAGCCGTCATAGCATTTATGATGAGCATTCAAGTTATGCTTTCAACCGACACCACGGACATGTTGCCGCCGATATTTCTTGACAGCAAAGATGTCATGGTCGTTTTGGGAAGCACAGAAAAAGTCACTGTAAACGGGGACTCTGCTATTACCTTTTCAAGCTCGGATACAGGCTTTGGGGTATTAAAAGCACGGAACGGCATAGCAGTCGACCAACTACCCTCTCTAGTGAAAATTGACGCCACAGTAACCGCGCCGAGTACTGCCTTTTTTTACTGGATAAATCGACAATCAGCGCCAAACATACACCGCATTCCTCTAAACATAGGAACCAGTCACTTGTTAGACCTCAAGACTCAAAGTGCTTGGGGAGTGGATAGCATCTCGGAATACGGCGTTATCGTCGCCGAAGACGGCTTTGATACCACTCTCATAAGGCGTATCGACCTTGTGTCGAATCTTAGCTGGCAAGATATTCCAGCGCTGTTGACTAACTGGACTGCGCCTATCACACCGACTCAAGTGACACTGAATGATTTGCAGCAATCCACAGTGAGGGCAATAGGCCTCAGCACACTGCTTAACGTTTCTGCAGCCATTCTGCTGAGTTCGTTGTTGTTTGCCCTAGTCTTAAAACAAAGGTCGTTTAGCACTCTGGCCCAACAACCTATTTTGATAGGGCTTCTCGCGCTATGGATTACCTCTGATATTGCCTGGTTGATGCAGACAAGGGCCTGGCCACAACTTACAACCACAGAGAATAAAGCGTGGCTTGCAGAGTCTGGAGCCCACTTGATCGAACCAGCCCGATTGGCAAGATCCTATCTTGAAAGAGATAGGCCAGTACTGATTATTCCCGCGACAGCCACCGCAAGCTTTGCGGCCCAAAAGCTCCCGTATATGCTTTTGCCCCTCAAAAGCGCGTTTGTTGGGCCAGGCGACACTCGCCTTGCTCAAGACTGGCCGGGCAATATTGTCGTTATTGGCAAATATGCCAGTGACGTCGATCAGGTCGCTCTTCAGCTGCAAATGATTCGAGCGGGTGAGGTAGTTAATGCTCATCCGACGCTTGCGATAATTCGATGAGTCAAATGCTAGAAACAGAACAAGGGGTGACAAAAGACCAACCACGTATTGCGGGGCGCTCGCGACGCATATTGCACATAGGTAAATACTTTCCCCCTTATTCTGGCGGAATGGAAACCTACCTTAGAGACCTCATGGTCGCGCAAACCAAGCAGGGGCTGGAGAGCACCGCGCTTGTACATCAGTCGGCATTATCGTTACGCAGCAACACAGAACAATACCCTGCTTACGAGCAGACCCTCTCCGTAACTCGCGCTGCCGTGTGGGCGAGGCTGCTGTTCACGCCCATCAGCCCGACTTTTCCGGCTCTTTTGCACAAACTGATCAAACGCGATCAGCCGGATATTTTGCACCTTCATATGCCAAATGTATCGGTGTTTTGGGCGCTGCTGCTGCCTAGCGCTCGGCGGATTCCGTGGGTGATTCAATGGCAATCAGACGTCCTGGCGTCTGAGCATAAACTGGGGCTGCGTCTGTTCTACGCGTTATACAAGCCTTTCGAAAGCGCTGTGTTACGCCACAGCGCCAAGATTATTGCCAGCTCTCCGCCCTATCTGGAGTCGAGTGCCACGCTGGCGCCATTCAGGGATAAATGCGAGGTAATTCCGCTAGGTATTCGGCTCCCAGGACAAGTGCAGGAAAACCTTCACGTGGCCCAAAGCGCCCATAGCCAACCACTGCGAGTACTGGCAGTTGGCCGCCTTACCTACTACAAGGGTTTTAAGTACCTGATTCGCGCCATGGTCCACGTTCCCGAGGCCACCCTCGACCTTATTGGCTCAGGTGAGGAGCAATCTGCGTTAGAGGGCCTGATAAGTGAACTGGGTCTTACGGCTCGGGTGCAGATTCATAGCGGGGTATCAGACAATCAGCGTGAGCACTTCATGGCGAAAGCCGACTGCCTGTGTCTGCCGTCTGTGGAACGCACCGAATCTTTTGGCATCGTGCTACTTGAGGCCATGCGCTCCGCCAAGCCAACCGTTATTTCACGCGTGGCCGGCTCGGGGATGAGCTGGATCGTAGAGGATGGCATTACGGGTCTGCAAGTGCCCCCTAAAGATACCGATGCACTGGCAAATTGCCTCAACATTTTGCAGCAGGATCGTGATAAAATCGCGATCCTAGGTGGAAAGGGTCGGGAACGATTTAACCGGTATTTCCACATCGACAAATCTGCTGCCGAGGCGGCCAAGCTTTACCAGCAGGTGGACAAATGGCGAGCCCAAAGTCAACAACAGGACAACCAATAACAGCAGGGAATGCTGGATTTACACCTACTAATATGACAACGTCACCAATGACAGTGATTCTGATTCCCGCGTTCAACGAGGCGGATGTTATTGCCGACGTTCTTGGTGAAATTAAAGCCGCCTGTGATTTTCCCGTGATCGTAATTGATGACGCCAGCACTGACAACACGGTTGCGATAGCAGAGCAAGCCGGTGCAACCGTAATACCCCTATCAGCACAGTTAGGCGCCTGGGGTGCGACCCAGACGGGGCTGCGCTATGCCCTGCGCAATGGTTACGACACGGCTATTACCATGGATGCCGACGGCCAGCATGATGCGGCATCGCTAGCGGCTCTTTTAGAGCCGGTAAGCACCGGCGCGACTGATGTTGCAGTTGGTGCCTGCACCCAACGCGGTTCCTGGTTGCGCCACATAGCTTGGAAAATGATGAAGCAGACATCAGGCCTTAGACTTGAAGACATTACCTCGGGGTTTAGGGTTTACAACCGCAAGGCCATACGCCAGCTGGCCGGCTGGCGCGCAACGCTGCTGGATTACCAGGATATCGGCGTTTTGCTGCTGTTACAGTCCAAAGGGCTCAGCATTGTGGATGTAAAGGTGCCTATGCAGCCCCGCAGGAACGGAAAATCACGGGTGTTTCACTCTTGGGTTATGGTTGTTTACTACATGTGCCTAACGCTAACCCTGGGGCTGTCTAAACGTAAGTTTGCACACCGCTACCGCTCTCCCTATGGCGCGCATTGAGCAGATGATTTCCATTGTTACAGGTTCCATCGGCCTATTGGTTGCGGCAATCATCATCTTCATGATGCGCAGAGACACCCTGCACGCGCAGCATGGCATGGGGTGGATTATTGTGGCCCTGTGCTTTGCATTACTGGGGTTCTCCCCGGAGATTATTGACTACATAGCCCAAAATTTTGGGGTGGCCTATCCACCCGTTTTGGCGATTACCATGGCTATCGCAGTGCTGGTGATCAAGATACTGCTGATGGACATAGAGCGCTCGCGCATAGAAGTACGTAACCAGCGCCTGATACAGCGCATGGCTATGCTAGAAGCCGACTTAAAGAGTCTTAAAAAAAACCCACCTGACACCACAGGTTTAAAGGAATGATCTTTTCAGATGAACACTACCCATAAAACTGCAGTAATTACCGGCATCACCGGACAAGACGGCGCCTACCTTACGCAACTACTGCTCGAGAAGGGGTACACGGTTTTCGGCACTTACCGACGCACCAGCACGGTTAATTTTTGGCGCCTGGAAGAACTGGGGGTGGCGAGTCACCCCAATCTCGAATTGGTTGAATACGACCTCACCGATCTTGGGGCGACGATCCGCCTACTTCAGAAGACAGAAGCCAGTGAGATTTACAACTTAGCGGCGCAAAGTTTTGTTGGGGTGTCCTTTGAACAACCCATTACCACCGCCCAAATCACCGGTATTGGCGCACTCAACTTACTGGAGGCTATCCGGATTGTTGACCCCAAAGTTCGTTTCTATCAGGCATCTACGTCAGAGATGTTTGGTGAGGTTCAAGAGATACCGCAGCGAGAATCCACGCCCTTCTACCCACGCAGCCCCTATGGTATCGCCAAGTTGTTTGCGCATTGGAGTACGGTTAACTACCGAGAATCTTACGACTTATTTGCCACAAGCGGTATTTTGTTTAATCACGAGTCACCGCTGCGAGGGCTGGAGTTTGTTACGCGCAAGATCACCGACGGCGTTGCCAAAATCAAGCTTGGCAAGCTAAACACGCTCGAATTGGGTAATCTTGATGCCATACGCGACTGGGGTTTTGCTAAAGATTACGTGGAAGGAATGTGGCGTATGCTTCAGGCGGATATACCCGACACCTATATTCTGGCTACAGGACGCACTGAAACAGTGAGAGATTTTGTTACGATGGCCTGCAAAGCAGTCGAGATCGAAATCCAGTTTGAAGGTAAAGGCGAATTAGAAGTAGGAATTGACGTAAACACCGGCAGGACGATTATTCAGGTCAATCCCAAGTACTATCGACCAGCGGAGGTGGATCTGCTGATTGGCGACTCAAAAAAAGCTAAGGACCTCTTGGGGTGGGAAGCGTCCACTTCTCTTGAGCAACTCTGTGACATGATGGTCAGAGCAGACTTGAATCGCAATGAGCACGGAATCTCATTCTAACTGATGTTGGGACGTGCGCTGGTTACAGGAAGCGAAGGATTTACCGGCGGCTATGTCTGTTCTGCACTGCGCGCTGCAGGGTGGGAGGTCTGGGGCACGGGGATGCGCTCTGCTAACACACAAGCATCACACTATATTACCTGTGAACTCACCCAGCCAGAACAAGTCAGAGCGCTTGTGGAGCAGGTACGCCCACATGTCGTAATACATCTGGCGGGGATCGCGTTTGTGGGTCACGATGATCCAGGAGCGTTCTATACAGTTAACGTAATCGGAACACGAAACCTACTAGCCGCGCTATCGGCAGTGCCTTCTATCCCCAATTGCGTCATATTAGCTAGTAGTGCAAACACTTATGGCAATCGCACAGAAGGCAGCCTAAGCGAAAATTCTATTCCCGATCCTGCCAACGACTACGCCGTGAGCAAGCTCGCCATGGAGTACATGGCGAAGCTCTGGATGGATAAGCTTCCAATCGTAATTACGCGCCCCTTCAATTACACAGGGGTGGGGCAAAGTGAAAGTTTTCTGATTCCTAAGATTATTAAACACTTCAAAGAGCGAGCGTCTGTCATTGAACTCGGCAATCTAGCCGTAGGACGAGACTTTTCGGATGTCAGAGACATCGCTCGCGCTTATGTGGCGCTAGCCGACAAGCGCCCTACCGGTCAGGCCGTTAATTTATGCTCGGGTCGTAGCTATTCTGTACAAGACGTATTAGATATCGCCAGTGAGATAAGCGGACACTCCTTAGCTGTCAACGTTAATCCACTTTTGGTACGCAGCAAAGAGGTTCTTTTTTTACGGGGTGACTGCACTCGCTTACGGCATTTAATTGGCACTTGGCAGCCAACACCTTTCGAAGAAACAATGCGATGGATGTTCGATCCCATCGACGGATAATTTAGGTTTGTAGTAACGCTCTTTACCGCGGTACCAAAATGGGAGCACAGAGAGACAGTCAAAAACACAGTTCTAATACTTAATAATCAAGGTAACATTGAAAATTACCGAGAGGCACATTGACATGACCGATTTCGAGTGAGACTTCCTTTAATGCAGGAAAGATTGTTTTTTATGCAGCTCTGGATTTACAGGCACTTCATTCTTGTTGCGGTATCGAACGATTTTAGATCCCGCTTCTCTCGGAGTACCGTCGGAATTCTGTGGGCAGTGCTGCACCCATTAGCAATGGTTGCAATATACGCCCTGGTCTTTTCTCACGTAATGCAGGCAAGACTGGATGGCCTAACCGGAAAATATGCTTTTGTCGAATATCTAATAGCCGGGCTTTTATTTTGGACATTATTCTCTGAAATTATCTTAAAATCACTCACACTTTTTTTATCTCATGCAGAAATGATAAAAAAGGCTCGGTTTCCTAGGTCACTTATTCCAATAATTTTTTTTAGCACGCAGCTAACTGAGCATCTAGGCCTAATTATTGCGACCATGATTATTTACTATTTATTGGGACATACGTTTAGCGCGTCTATATTGATTGCACCGACTTTTATCTTTCTCACAGCAATTTTTGCAATGTCTATTGGTATTATTTTGGGTATTTTGAATGTCTTTGTGCGTGACCTTCAACAAGTAGTTCCAATTATTCTTCAACTCAGCTTCTGGCTAACCCCGATAGTTTATCCATTTTCTGCCATTCCACCAGATTTCCAATCCCTCATTCACTTCAACCCGCTTTACCACTTTGTTGACCTGTATCATCGCGTCATTTTTACCGGAGAATTTCCGTTATTCTCTGATTTTTTCATTCCTGTAATTACGACGATAGTATTTTCTGGCATATCAATAATTGTTTTCACTCGATCCGCCGATGACCTTACGGATGCTCTATGAGCGTACTCGAGATAAGCTGTGTCACCAAATCATTCCGTGAATATCGCTCCGAGTGGCATCGCTTCCTTTCATGGCTCGGATTCAGCACAAAACCAGTCAAGCAATTTGAGGTTCTACGCGACATAAGTTTTAGCGCTGAGCACGGGGAAATAATCGGTATCGTAGGCAAAAATGGCGCCGGCAAGAGCACTTTACTAAAGGTCATATCAGGGGTAATGGCGCCAACCTCCGGCCGCGTAACCAGCACAGGTCGGATCACAGCAATTTTAGAGCTGGGCATGGGTTTTAATCCCGAGCTGACCGGCAGGCAAAATGCCGTATACACTGCGGGGCTAATGGGATTCAGTAACGAAGACATCAACGAAGCATTAATGTTCATTCAAGAATTTTCGGAGCTGGGTGTGCTTTTTGATGATCCGATTAGGCACTACTCCAGCGGTATGTGGGCCAGGCTTGCCTTTTCTGTAGCCACGGCAAGAATTCCCGAGATTCTCATTGTCGATGAGGCTCTCTCGGTCGGAGACGTCGCATTTCAGCAAAAGAGCTTTTCGAGAATCAAGCACTTCGCTGAGAAGGGCTGCACAATTCTTTTCGTTAGCCATGACCGTAATGCTGTTCTCTCTTTATGCGACAGGGTGATACTACTAGATCAAGGGAAGATTGCTCAGTCAGGCCCGCCAGAAGCGACAATGGATTATTACAACGCTTTACTCGCAGGAAACGTAGACGGTATCGTTCAAACTGGCAGCTCATTTGATGAGGTAGGCACTCGATCGGGCACAGGGGAAGCCAAAATAACTGGAATAAGGCTGCTCAGCGCTCTTGGAGAAGAAGTTGAGACCATAGCTACCGGCTCGAAGGTCACATTGGAGGTTGTGGCGACCACATTTACAGCCATAGAAACGCTGGTGTTTGGAATGTCAATCCGCGATCGACTGGGTCAAGTTATCTACGGTACAAATACGGCACTGACAGCGCAGAAATTACAGAACGTTAGTGCCGGAAGTTCAGTGTGCTTTAGAACCCACTTTGCCGCAAATCTGGGTGTTGGCGCATATACAATACAAACTGCATTAGTCAGTTCAGAAACCCACCTAGAAAACAACTTTGAATGGATTGATCATGCACTATCCTTCCATGTCATGAATCCTACTGACATGCATTTTGTTGGGCTGGTATCGCTTCCATCAAGCTTCGAAATTAGCTACCAATAGTTAGAATCTCATACGCCAAGAGGCTACGAGACATTATAAGCTGCCTCTCGCTGAACAATGTTAGCTGCAAAATTCTTGTTACATTCTTTAATGATCTTAAGTGCCTCCTCAGCACTTGTCTGCCAAGTAATTGGAGAAGAGTAATGTAGTGTTGTTGCGCGAGATTTTTGTTCTATCGCCATAAGTATTGCACTGGCCAATGCCTCTGCACCATGCCAGGCTGCGTAGCTGACGCCTTCGCCTCCGACCTCTCTAAAGACAGGAATATCACGAGCCAAGACGTGTTTGCCATATCGTAATCCCTCGGTCACGGGTAGGCCAAAGCCTTCCCCAACGGACGCACACAACAATAAGTCTGCATTTTTATACGCCAGGGTTAGAACATCATCGCTTGCGTCGCTGAGCCATAGTAGCCTATCCGTCTCCTCTGACAATCGCCCAAGCTTCTCTACTATGGTAGGTATATTGCGACGCTTTTCATCGGGTAGATGCTTCCAACCCTCACGCCCGACAATAACTAGCGACAGATCACTACCGCGATCCCAGAGCAGCTCCATCGCCTCTAGTACCTCTTGGTAGGCTTTTCTGGGCTCAATCGTTCCCACCATGATCACAAGATTTTTACGGGTTAAAAAGCTGTTAAGCTCGTCTAATACCTCAATAGAGTCCTTCGCAGCCAGCGCAGTTTCTATATCAGATCCTAGTGGCCAGAACTTCACAGCGTCTTCACGGCATAGGGAAGTAGCAGGAGCGTTGGTCTGAAGCCAAGCTTTCAGGTCAGCCGCAACAGTTCCCGAAATACAGAGAGCAGCATCGAAATCAGCAATAGCCATTAACCATGCAATATGATCAGCATCCGCGCCGGGGGGGAATACCTCTGGGTAATTGATCGGAAGTAGGTCGTACACTGCCACAAGTAAAGATACGCCGTTTGACCTTAAGCGGGCATAAAGCCCACTTTGTTCCGCTGCAACAAGACGCGCACCCGTAAAATCTAGGCAGAACAACACATCTTGAGGCCTGAAATCGATTAGCGAGCTAGCCATGTTTGCTACGCTGAGCCTTAGGTCGTCGGAAGCCGCTAAAGATGCGGTAAATGCTGGAGCGAGCCTGTAAACCCATCGTCCGCCATTATCCATATCTAGCTTTACAGGAATCACCGCAAAGTCATTTTCAGCGACAGGCAACAGGCCTGTCATCAGAGCGCGCACCACTCGCTGGATCCCAGTCTTCAGATCCTGGTGATCAATGGCAGTTACATCCACGAAAAGCCTACGCTTAAAAACACGCCCCGGAAATTTTGTTGCTAGTATTTGCGCCACAGGATCCATTGCATCCAACGACGGTAAGTTGCCTGTCTGGGTTTTCACCCAGCAGGCATAATCAATAACGCATCTCTCGGGCTTCAGCCTTATCTGTGAATTTAATACGGCGTGTAAATCTGGAATAACGCTTCCTGGACTATGGGTTTTTGCACTGAAAGCAGCTGCACTATCGGCGTACTCACGGCGGCGGCCTTCATCATGAAGTTCCTCGAGCGCTGAATATAAATCGCGCACTGTGAAGAGCTCCGGAATTTTTAATGCCGCTCCCTCTTCAATTTCGGAAAAGGAACCTATGTCATTAACAATAGTGGGAACTGCATTGGCTAAACAATCCATGACTGCCGCGGACGTTTCACCCTTGCTCTCCAATCGTAACTGAATAGCCACATCCACACTGCTGAGATAGAGTTGATATTGTTCAACCGTCACAAACCCCTGGAAGACAACACTATTCTCGATGTTAAGCTTTTTGATTTTCCTCTCGAGCATTTTCATCAACTCATCATCGTTACACGGGCCGACAAAATACAGTTTAGCCACCGAATCAGAGTAATTAGAATTGAATTCCGCAAGTGCTTCAATTAATTGCTCTGCACCTTTCATTGCATTGATATGCCCAAAGCTTCCAATTACATAGGCATCATTTGCAATAGCTAGCCTAATACGGGCATCGGTTTTTAGAATTTTCTGTCGGAAAGATTGACGAACCATAGGCACCACGGAAACGTTGGCGTCCTCCAGCAATGGATGCTCACGCATTAAAACATTCTTAGCGTAATTTGAATGAACGATGACTGAAATTGCCTCTGTCATCGCAAAGGCAGACAGTGGATATTGATCAATAAGTTCGCGAATAGTCTTGTATCGTGCTAACGGCGCCCCGCCCCCCTGCTCAATCGCTGCAAGTAAAATTGCGTCAGGATCACCTTCACACAGCGAATACAGACTGTGACCTATATGGGTATCGTGTAAAACCACAACGCCAGGGATAAGCTTTGCCAACCTCACGATGTCGTCGTGATAATCTGAATTGCCTAAGTTGTATACGATAAGATCAAAAGCCCGCCAAAACAAAAAGAGTTCGGCATACTCCAAAATCATAGAATAAGGCTGTAGCCTATTCAATTTGCGACTGGGACACACGGGCACTACGTCAAAATGAGCTGACAACAGCCCAATCACCTCTTCTGAGTAATGAGCAATTCCGGTCTTTTCAGGCGGAAGTGGAGAAACCCAGGCAATTAGCTTTTTTTCAGATTCAGACTGTTTTCTTAAACGATCCCTCAACGACTGAAGCTCATCTGCCACATTCACCACGTCCTCCGCAGTGATGCATTGCTTTGTCGAACGCGGTAGTGCTTGGCTTCTTAAAAACCCTACAATATCGTTGGCCCTTGAGCTAAGCGACCGATATTTAGAATCTGCTGAGATATTTGTGGTTGGCGCCTGACTCCTGTCCGCATGGGTTGTAACCGCGGCACTCTCAATCTCATGTTTGGATAGCAGCTGGTGTACACAGGCGAATAAGCCAGGCAAATTAGTCAACTTACCCCTCAGAAAATTCGACAACCGAGGTGATCGAAGAATTAGTTGATAGAGTGTGTACAACTGCTTTCTGACAAATTCTTGCAACTGCTTCTCCAAGTCAAGGCATGATTCTTTACAACGAATCATGGCACATTTCGTATCTCGTCGGGCCGTAGTATTATATAAGCATTCAACTCCGGCGTTTCCAGCGAGAGCTTCTATTTTGAACCGAGCCAAACTTAATCTCGTCATGGGGGCCGATCCCCTGTACGGCCCCCGAACTGGCATCGAGAACTACACTCGAGAGTTGCTTAATGCGCTACTTAATATTGACGATATCAACAATATTCAGCTGCATGGCTTCGGTCGGCTTATGCCAGCAAATACAAACACCCTAGAGCTTGACGAGCCACCAAGTGGTCGTAATGTCAAAGCGTTGTCCCGTCGTGGTTCGTTTTATAATGCATCTATAGCTGCGCTGCGTACTAAGCTATCGAAGTCAGCGGTGGCTCACTTTGCTTACAAAAAATTAGAGCCGATTATGTCGTCCATCGCCCTTAAAAGCTTGGGCGGGGCTTATCTCTACCATTCACCGAATTTTTTTCTTCCCCAGTTCTCTGGCCCCACGATAACTACGTTTCACGACTTATCCATCATCAGATTCCCAGATTTTCACCCTCTTGAACGAGTTCGTTTCATGGAGGCTAAAATTAAGCAAGCTTCCGAATCGGATGCACACGTGATCTGCCCATCGGAGCTTGTGAGGTATGAATGCGAAACCATTCTTGGGATAGACAGGCAGCGGCTGTCCGTAATCCCACACGGAGTTGATCCAAGCTTTAGACCCCGTAGTGCGGATGAATGCCGGTCGGTTCTTAACAGCCATCACCTCGATTATGGCAGGTTCTTGCTGTTTGTCAGCACAGTTGAACCCCGCAAAAATATTTTAAACATTTGCAAAGCGATTCATCTGGCAAATAGCAGCGGCGATTTTAATTGGCCCGTTGTTTTTATTGGCCATCCTGGCTGGCGAAGTACAGATGAGCATGCAGCAATACAGGACTTATGCGCCAAAGGAAGGGCCAAATATTTAGGTTTTGCACCAGCGCACGAGTTGCGCATCCTCATGTCGGCGGCCGGTGGTTTGCTGTACCCATCGATTTACGAGGGTTTTGGTATGCCGGCAGCAGAGGCTCAGCGGTCTGGAACTGCTGTAATTACCAGCCAA
>Ga0209555_10002436_pt1 | contig 13107 bp, 13 predicted proteins | sample SaaInl85LU_5_DNA_FD_184643 | JGI IMG/M metagenome (GOLD analysis project Ga0209555, IMG submission 184643) | Marine microbial communities from expanding oxygen minimum zones in the Saanich Inlet - ESP_85LU_5_DNA (SPAdes) (version 2) | ecosystem: Environmental > Aquatic > Marine > Intertidal... | reverse complement strand
TTCAGGGGGAGAATATCTCTAAGCTTTCGGTGGAGAAGCGACCCTATGTAGGAATTGGCTACGTACCACAGGGGCGGCAAATCTTCCCGCTGATGACGGTAGAAGAGAATCTGCAGATTGGGCTGCCGGTGCTACCGCGCGCTAAGCGCAAGATTCCAGACTATATTTTTGATCTCTTTCCTGTGTTAAAAGAGATGCTTAGCCGCCGCGGTGGCGACCTCAGTGGTGGTCAGCAGCAACAGCTGGCAATTGCCCGAGCGCTGGTAGTGGACCCGAAGATGCTCATCCTTGATGAACCAACTGAGGGTATCCAGCCTAATATTGTGCAGCAGATCGGTGACATCATCCGCAAGCTCAACGAAGAGTTGGGGCTAACGGTACTTTTGGTGGAGCAGAAGCTGCCTTTTGCGCGCAAGGTGGGTGATAGCTTTACGTTGCTAGATCGTGGTCGCAACGTGGCCAGTGGTGCAATGACCTCGCTGGATGATGCGCTGGTATCGAAATATTTGACGGTGTAGGAGAAAAATTGAACGCTCTAACTCAACGTCAGGGCTGGCTGGCTCGGCTGGAACTTGGTTACCAACTACGTGGTGATAAAACCCGTCTGATGCACTCCAAACGCGAGGGACCACTGGCGGTACAGCGCGCCTTCTACCCTGAAGGGGATGTCTGCCACACGTACCTGCTGCACCCTCCCGGCGGTGTTGTTGCAGGAGATCAGCTGCACATTGATTTGCGGGTAGAAGCCGACGCCAAGGTCCTTCTAACAACCCCGGGCGCCACTAAGTTCTACCGCTCTACCGGCGCACAGGCTGATCTGACCCAGAAGCTCTATGTAGCAGCGGGCGGTTCACTTGAGTGGATGCCACTGGAGAATATCTTCTTTCCAGAAACGAAGAGCCGCATCCTGACGGAAGTGCACCTACAGCCGGGTGCTCAATTTATTGGTTGGGAGATCAACTGTTTTGGTCGCCCCAGCAATGCGGAGCGGTTTGAACGTGGTCAGATTCACTCCGAGATGCGCATTTTCCGCGACGGTGCCCCAGTGCTGTTTGATCGCTTCGCAACTGATGGCGAATCGGTCATCAGCTCGCCGGTAGGTTTGCGTGGCGTAAGCGGCAATTCAACGCTGATCGCCACCCTTAATGATGCCGAGGTGGTGGAGCAAGTTCAGCAACTGCTAGACGGTAACAAGCTCGCTGGAGCGACCTTGGTGGATGGCTTACTGGTGTTGCGCACTATTTCAGAGCAGAGTCATCAGGTCGTAGCGCTATTTGCAGAGGTTTGGAAGCTGATTCGACCCTGTATTAACGGGCGTGATCCCTGTATGCCCCGGATTTGGGCAACCTGATTTTCTACTGCACTTAAACGCACCTTATTGGTGCGTTTTTTGTTGCGTTTGCGACTGTTGTGACAGAGTGTATCTCTGGCTTTTGTTTTTTTTTTTGCTGAATAGCTGGCTAAATACGCGAAGATCGTGAAAGTTAGCCGCAGTTTAGTAAGTTGGTACTCTGCTTGCTCTACAAAATGAAATTACCGAGATCCCATTGTGCCAGTTCGTTGAAGCTGGACATCAGAAGGAGCCACTAATGGAACTCACTCCCAGAGAGAAGGATAAGCTGCTGATCTTTACTGCCGGCCTGTTGGCTGAGCGCCGTAAAGAGCGTGGCTTGAAGCTCAACTACCCAGAAGCCGTTGCGTTTATTAGCGCCGCCATACTAGAGGGTGCGCGTGATGGCCGCACCGTGGCTGATCTGATGGATTACGGTCGTACGCTATTGAAACGCGAGGATGTGATGGAAGGCGTGCCGGAGATGATCCATGACGTGCAGGTAGAGGCGACTTTTCCCGATGGCACCAAGCTGGTGACAGTCCACGAACCGATTGTTTAGGAGCTAGATATGATTCCTGGCGAAATTATTACCGAACCCGGTGAGATACATCTAAACGAGGGACGCGAGACCGAACTGATCTCTGTCTCTAATGTGGGTGACCGTCCTGTCCAGATCGGCTCGCACTACCATTTTTATGAAGTAAATGATTCGCTGATATTTGATAGAGCCGCTGCGAGAGGTTTTCGCCTCAACATCGCCGCAGGTACGGCGGTGCGTTTTGAACCGGGTCAGACGCGTGAGGTTGAGCTGGTTAAGCTGGCTGGCAAGCGTGAAGTTTACGGTTTTCAGGGTCGCATAAGCGGCAAACTCGACTAGGAGAGCAGGGATGTCACGAATTCAACGCAGGGCCTATGCCGAGATGTTTGGCCCGACAACGGGCGACCGCATGCGCCTGGCGGATACCGAGCTCTGGCTCGAGGTCGAGAAAGATCTAACCACTTACGGCGAAGAGGTTAAGTTTGGTGGCGGTAAGGTTATCCGCGACGGTATGGGGCAGTCGCAGGCGATGCGCGCACAAACCCCCGATCTGGTGATAACCAATGCGCTGATCATTGACCACTGGGGCATTATTAAAGCCGATGTGGCGGTGCGCGATGGGCGAATTTTCGCTATCGGCAAAGCCGGTAACCCTGATATTCAGCCCGGTGTCGATATTATTGTAGGCCCAAGCACCGAGGTGATCGCGGGTGAGGGGAGCATCTTAACCGCCGGTGGTATTGATGCTCATATCCACTTTATCTGTCCGCAACAGGTCGATGAGGCGCTCTGCTCGGGTATCACCACCATGATTGGCGGCGGCACTGGCCCCGCTACTGGTACCAACGCTACAACCTGTACTCCGGGCGCGTGGAATATCGCGCGTATGCTGGAGGCGGCCGATTCGCTGCCGATGAACCTTGGATTTCTCGGCAAGGGTAACGCCAGTTTGCCAGATCCACTGCGCGAGCAAGTCGAGGCTGGCGTCATAGGTCTGAAGCTGCATGAGGACTGGGGTACCACGCCGGCTGCGATCGATAACTGTTTGTCAGTTGCTGAAGAGCACGATATTCAGGTGGCCATTCACACGGATACGCTGAACGAGTCAGGCTTTGTCGAGGCGACCATCGATGCGATTGGTGGCCGCGTGATTCACACCTACCACACCGAAGGGGCAGGTGGCGGACATGCGCCAGATATCATCAAGGCTGCGAGCCTTAACAACGTACTGCCATCTTCGACCAACCCAACACGCCCGTACACCATTAACACGGTGGATGAGCATTTGGATATGCTAATGGTGTGTCATCATCTGGATCCGAGCATTGCTGAGGATGTCGCCTTTGCGGAGTCGCGCATTCGCCGCGAGACAATCGCAGCAGAGGATATCCTGCATGACCTCGGCGCCTTCTCGATGATCTCCTCAGACTCGCAGGCGATGGGGCGTGTGGGTGAGGTGGTGACGCGCACCTGGCAGACCGCACATAAAATGAAGGTTCAGCGTGGCGCACTTGAGGGTGATAACGAGCGTAACGATAACAGTCGTATCAAGCGCTATATCGCCAAGTACACCATCAACCCCGCTATCGCTCACGGCATCTCGCACGAGGTGGGTTCCATTGAGGTAGGTAAACTGGCGGATCTGGTGCTGTGGAAGCCGGCCTTCTTCGGTACCAAGCCCAGCCTGGTGCTTAAAGGTGGCATGATCGCTATTGCACCCATGGGTGACCCCAATGCCTCTATCCCGACGCCCCAGCCGGTTCACTACCGGCCGATGTTTGGTAGCTTCGGCAAGGCGGTACACAGCACCAGTATGATCTTCCTCTCGCAAGCCGCCGAGAAGGCGGGCGTGGCGGAACAGCTCGGTTTGCAGTCTCTAATTGGGGTGGTGAAGGGCTGTCGTACGGCAACCAAAGATAAGATGGTGCACAACGACTGGCAGCCTAATATCGAGGTAGATCCGCAGACTTACGAGGTTACTGCTGATGGCATGGCGTTGACCTGTGAGCCGGCTGAGGTGCTGCCGATGGCGCAACGGTATTTTTTGTTTTAAGAGTGGCTTTTTGTTTTTAGGAGCAGCTTGAGTAAGCGGTTATCGCTAAAAATTTAAGAGGCGGCCCACATTTGGCAAGGGCCCCGCAAAGAGATGTTTTGATGATCAAATTGAATAAGAAACTACCGGCTAGCTCTGCGCAGACTGAGCTGAAGCTGGAGCTGAGTATCGATCAGCGGATCCGCTCGCGACTGCGCGTGACGCTATCGGATGGTCAGGATGCTGGGCTGGATCTGGCTCGTGGTGAGATTCTGCGTGGCGGACAGATTCTCTCCAATGATGAGGGCGTGCTGGTTGAGGTTGTCGCTGCAGCGGAGCCGCTCTCTGTTGTGCGCACTGCTGATGCACTGCTCAAGTCACGCGTCTGCTACCACCTGGGTAATCGCCATGTGCCGCTGGAGATCAGCGACGACTACGTTAGCTACCAGCATGACCATGTGCTGGACGATATGGTTAAAGGGCTGGGTGCTGAAGTGAGTCTAGAATCCCTCGCGTTTGAGCCAGAGGCGGGCGCTTATGGTGGCAGCTCGCATGGGCATTCACATGGACATGTACATGAAGAGCCGCATGGACACTCTCATGGTCATCCACATGGCCATACGCACGATCACTAATTGAATATATAGAATTTAATTTCATACACTTAGGATTAAATATGAAAGCAATTACTACACTGTCTCTACTGACGCTATCACCGGCTGCAATGGCTCATACAGGAGATCATTCTGCTACAGTTTCAGCTTTGGCTCACGCTTTCGGTTCAGTAGAGCATTTGGCTGCAGCGCTTGCTGTAATGGCGTGTGTTACAGCGGTCATCGCTGTAGCTGGCAAGGTTAAAACGAAACTCGTACTGCGCCGTGCTAAGTGATCTTCGCCTCTTTCAGCTGATTAGTCCGTCGCTGCCGGTTGGTGCCTTCACTTACTCGCAGGGGCTCGAGCTGGCGGTTGAGCAGGGCTGGGTAGACTCCCAAACTGTATTTCAAGGTTGGCTTGATGGGCAACTGATGCAGTCTCTGGCAACACTGGAGCTGCCGCTGCTAGATCGTATGCTGGATGCGATTGAAGCTGAAAACTCGACTGAGCTGCTTACTCTGGCGCAGCATCTCTTAGCTTGGCGTGAAACCAAGGAGCTTAGGTTGGAGGAGTCTCAACGAGGCGCCGCGCTCGCGCGACTACTGCCACAACTCGAGATTGAGCTGGATGCTGAACAGCTACAGGCGTGCAAGCTCACACAGCTTGCTGGTATCGCTATCGCGGCTCATCAGTGGCAGATCGAGCGCGACAAACTGTTTGCGGGCTACCTCTGGAGCTGGCTCGAAAATGCCGTGATGGCCGGAGTGAAACTGATCCCGCTTGGGCAGACCCAAGGGCAGCAGACGTTAAAAGCAATGGCGCTGCGTGTTGAAGAAGCGGTCGCTAGCGCAAAACAGGTGACTGAGCCGGGCAGCGTCACTCCGGCACTAGCAATTGCCAGCAGTCGCCATGAAACCCAATACACACGACTCTTCCGTTCATAACGGCGGGTCTGATTTTCTGTTAAGGAGATAACAGATGAGCGAATACAAATCCCCACTGCGCATCGGTGTCGGTGGCCCCGTAGGTTCTGGTAAAACAGCACTGCTGGAGGCGCTGTGTAAGACGATGCGTGATGACTACAACCTAGCGGTTGTGACTAACGATATTTACACCCAGGAGGATGCCAAAATCCTGACGCGCGCTGAGGCGCTGGCGCCTGATCGCATCATTGGTGTGGAGACCGGTGGTTGTCCGCACACAGCGATTCGTGAAGATGCTTCGATGAACTTGGCTGCAGTTGAAGAGCTGGCACAGCGCCACAAAACGCTCGACCTTGTGTTTGTTGAGTCCGGCGGTGATAACCTCAGCGCAACCTTTAGCCCAGAGCTTGCCGACCTGACGATCTATGTGATCGATGTGGCAGAGGGTGAGAAGATCCCGCGTAAGGGTGGCCCCGGTATTACCAAGTCTGACCTGCTGGTTATCAACAAGATTGATCTAGCACCCTACGTGGGTGCAGACCTCTCTGTGATGGAGTCAGACACTAATCGTATGCGTCCTGAGAAGCCTTGGGTGTTCACTAATCTTAAGGAGCGCCAGGGTCTAGGCGATATCATCGATTTCATCGTTCACCACGGGATGCTTGAAAAAGCGTCGTGATCCACCGCTGTGGGCGCCATACCCCTTGGTAGGAGCGATGTACGGCAAAGCCGTATTTCGCGACCGTTTTGCGAAACATCTAACGGATGAGGTCGGGAAATAGCGCTTCGCGCTACATCCCTCCTACATGAGTTCTAGAGTGCCCAGTCGGGCCGCGGAAAGTGGCAGGTGTAGCCCATCGGGTAGCGCTCCAGGTAGTCCTGGTGCTCAGGCTCAGCCTCCCAGAAAGGAGCGGCTGCCGTCACTTTAGTTACTACCTTGCCGGGCCATTTGCCCGATGCATCAACGTCGGCGATCGTTTGCAGCGCCGTTTGGCGTTGTTCATCGCTAAGCGTGAAGATGTGTGATCGGTAGGACGAGCCAATATCGTTACCCTGACGGTCCACAGTGGTTGGGTCGTGAATCTTGAAGAAGAATTCAAGCATCTGGCGGTAGGAGATGGTAGTTGGGTCAAAAACGATCTCTATCGCCTCGGCATGGCCGGGATGATTGCGATAGGTGGGGTGGTCGTTCTCACCCCCGGTGTAGCCTACGCGAGTGTCGATGACTCCGGGCAGCTTGCGAATCAGATCTTGCATACCCCAAAAGCAACCTCCAGCGAGGATTGCCGTTTCATTTACTATGCTCATTGTTCAGTTGTCCTTTTAATGTTCCTAGGCTAACCAGGCTAGGGAGAGCAGCGATAGTGCGCTGGTCCAGATAACCACTGGAGCAATTACGTCGGTGCGCACGCCATGGAGCAGTGCCAACGAGAAGGCCATCGCGCCCGATGGGCCTGCCGCATTCAGTACAAATCGGTCAGCCCAGCTGTTGCCGGGCGCCAGTACGTTGAGGGCGACAAATACCAACGCCGGAAATAGAAAGAGTTTCATCGCGGTAATGCCAACGACAGGTAAGCTCGGTTTTGCGGCCTGCCCGGATAGAATTACACCGAGAGCAAAAAGTGTTAGCGGTGCTGCAGCGGCACCGGCAAAGCGCGCTGCCGTCATGATCGGTTCGGGCACCGAGATACCTGCCAGATTCAGCAGCACGGCCAAAAAAATCCCGATCAGAATAGGGTTGGAGGTCAACTTTTTGAGGGACGTCAGAGGTGATTCCCTGCCGGCCATCATCTCGGTTGTGATGATAAAAAAGGCAAAAACGATGGAGGAGTCTAGCGCGACAATCGCGGTGATCGGCAGCGCACCCGTCTCACCGTAGATCAGCACCGATATTGGCCAGATATAGAGCAGCGAGTTCACGAAGACCACTGCCATGCCGAGCAACCAGGACTCAAGATGGTCACGCCTAAATAGGTAGCGAGCGACGGCGTAGCCGAGCAAAAAACCGAGTACCTCGCAAAGAAGATAAATTGCTAGGGCGCCGAAGCGAATCGTGCCGAAATCCAAGCTGCTCAACAGTGCAAAGATCAGCGGCGGCTGTAGCGTCAGGAAGGCGACTCGGTTGACAGTGCGTGCCTCATCAGAGCTGAAGGTTTTGCGCCGCCCCATCAAGAAGCCGATCGCTAGAATCGCAAAGACGGGTAGTATGTTGTGAGTGAGTACTTGGAGCATGGTTGGAGGAGGGCTCTTAATCAAGCGGATTGTCAACTATTCCTGATACCATACCGCCATGCGCAGGAAGTTAGTTAGCTTTTCCTGAGTAATATTTGTCCCGCCATTCAAAAAGTTAGTCACAGCGACCGCGGCGACCACCATATCTTTCTCGAACGTGAACACGGGATGCATGGGGTCGACCACCGGGTAGATAACCCAACGACCTTGTTTATTTTGTTTAAGACAGTGACTCACTATCTAACTCCTCCCCGCTACTATGTTTCAGAATAGCAAAAGATCCTAAGTTCGCTGGGTAACAGAGGTTTAGATTTAGATTAATTGAGGCTCGGGCCACCACCCGGGTAGTAGAGAGCGAATTTCAGGTTGGCCAAAGCGCGGATCGATCAGCAGCAGCTCGCCGCTATCTTGATGTGTACGAATCAATCGACCAGCCGCCTGCACCACCTTCTGCATACCGGGATAGAGGTAGGTGTACTCATACCCCTGACCAAAACGCTCGTCGAAGCGCTGGCGCATTAACTGATGTAGGCTATCAAAAGGGGGCAAACCCAGGGTTGCAACGGTAACGCCGATCAAACGATCCCCAGCCAAGTCGACCCCTTCGGCGAACAGGCCGCCAAGCACTGCCATTCCAAGCAGCTGGCTATCCTCTGTAAAGGCGTCGAGATAGGCTTGTCGCTCCTGCTGACGCATACCGGAGGTCTGCTGATGCAGCGTTATATCGGGCGAGCGCAGCGCCACGGCCTCAGCTATCTGCTGTAGATAGTTGAAGCTAGAGGCGAAGAAGAGGTGGTTACCTGGGCGAGTCTCAAACTGTTCGATGAGTAGTTCGGCTATCGGGGCGACTGAACTGTTGCGCACCTGATAACGGGTATCGATTCGGCTGCAGAGCTTGACGCGTAGCTGCTCTGGCAAAAAAGGTGAGGGTAGAGAGCCTCGCGCGCACTCTGAATCCAACCCGAGTAGCTGTTGGTAGTAGTCGAACGGCTTAAGCGTCGCAGAGAAGAGTGTGACTGAGTGTAGGTCGGCCCAGCGGTGCGCCAGAAAACTTGATGGATCAAGATTGAGGATAGCGAGTTCCCCAGCACCGCGCTTTGGCTTGGCACGTCGCACCACCGAGTGATCGCCAAACACCTCAGCTAACTTAAGATAAGCGGAAGCGCTAAAGAGCATCTGCTGCAGTTCTAGCTGGTCCGGCTGTTCGGCCAGAAGTTCGCTGATCTCCGTGCAAAGGCTCTGTAGTGCGTATTCAAGCTTTTCGGGCGGGGCCTCACCAAACGCTGGCTCTTTACTTGAAGCTGTGTCCAAACCTTTGCAGGCTTCCTGCCAGCCTCGCTGCACCCCATCCAAGGCTTTTTTCAGTTTTACTCGTTTGGTTTCAAAGCGAAACTGCGATTGCTGCAGTTCGACAGAGTAGAGGTCGCGACAGCGTGACACCAGGTTGTGAGACTCATCAACAAGCGCAATCGCTCGCCACTCATCTTGTTGTAGGTAGGCGCTGAGCAGAGCTGTCGGTGCAAGGTACTGGTTAATATCCGCCACAACGATATCGGCCCAGCGCGCCATCTCCTGTCCAAAAAAGTAGGGGCAGATTTGGTGTTCCGCAGCAACCGTGCGCAGCCCCGCGACATCCAAGGAGGTGTCACTCAGCGCAAACGCGGTTTCACGCGCGGCCGGCAGTTTATCGAAGAAGCCTTTTGCTAGCGGGCAGCTCTCGCCTTGGCAGAGCTTGTCGGGCTCAATGCAACCTGCCTCTTTGGAGCTGAGCTCGACCACTCTGAGTGGAACTTCGTTGACATCCCGGAGTTGATCGATCCCCTCCAGTCCAATGGCGCGAGCGGTGTTACGTGTAGTTAGGTAGAGCAGACGATCGATATCGCTACCCGCCATCGCACGTAAAGCAGGGAACAGAGTCCCCAGTGTCTTGCCCGATCCGGTAGGTGCCTCAAGTAGTAACTGACGTTCGGTTCGCACCGCTTTGAAGACGGACTCGGCTAAATCACGCTGGCCTAGACGAAACTCAGGGTAGGGGAAGTTTAATTGCTCAAGAGCCGTGTCTCGCTCCTGTCGAGCAACTAGTCGTTGTTTGTGCCATTGAGTGTAGCGCGCTACCAAAACCTTAAGCTCAGCGTGCAGCTCTTGCGCTTGTGCTGTCTCATTTAGTTCAGCCACCTCATCTTTGGCGACCTCAAGGTAGGTTAGGCGCAGGTTGATGCTCTCCCACTCTTGCTGCTGACACAGAATCGCTGCATAGCAGCGCAACTGGGCCCAATGCAGTGCGCGCTGACCTTCGGATTGTCGCTCGAGATCACCGCGGTGGGTTTTGATCTCCTCGATTAAGTGTTTGGAGAGATCCACGCCATCGGCGCGCCCGCGCAGCAGTAATCCTTCGATCTCCAGCTCAAGTGGATATTCTGGTATGTAACTGGATGGGCGGGTACGTTGTAACCGTAGATGCCCCTCGATGCCCTCGGCGGCGGTGGGTGCGGGCGTATATCGCAGATCAATATCACCGGTGCGTGCGGCAAATTCACACAGCGAGCGGATCGCGATGCGGTTGGCACGTTTACTCAACGTCATCGCTTCCTATTCACCCGCTTCGCTCCAGGTCACCCAGCAGACTGAGCAGGGGATTTTATGCTCCACAAAGTAGTCGAGCCAGAGTTTCTGATTGTCTTGCAGTCTATCGCCGGGGCCCTTCACCTCGATTAACTTGTAACCCTGCGCCTCGATGTCGAACTGGATCAGGTCGGGGAAGCCACTGCGATGCGTGCGTATATCGCTAAGTAGGCGCTCAAAAATGAGGTGCAGGTGCTCGGCTGGGATCAGTTTAAGTGCTAGCGCCAGTAGCTCTGGCGTAATGATCGACCAGTGGATAAAGGCGTTAGTAATCCCGCGTTTCTGTTCGAACCGTTCAAAGATCTGCTCGGTATAGCTGCCGTCATTCAGCCTTGCCCAAGCGGCGTCGAACTGTTCGCGGCGCTTCTCTTTAAAGCCGGATCGGTAGAGGTCTGCGGGCTGTGATTGGAAGGGGTGGAAAAACGCCCCTGGAACTGGGGCATAGAGCGCATCCCAAAAGAGCAGACCAAAGAGCGAGTTGATCAGGCAATTCTCTACATAGGCAATTGGCGCAGTTGGTGTTCCAAGTGCTTCAGCCGTACCCAGCTCGACGCACTTTTCGGGGCGCGGGATACTGATTTTAAACTCTTCTGGAGAGCGCAGCTTGGGTGCAGGTTTTGTCTCTCCAAGCTTCTTCGAAACGCGCGCTTCAACGCGAGCAATTGAGAGCTGATGAAGCGGCGTAAGCGAACGGGGTGTGGCGAGCTCGAGGCGTTGTTGTACTGCCTGAGGCGAAACGTGCTTCTCCATGACGCGCAGCTCGCGAATCAAAGCGTCGCCAAGTCCGGAAGTTCGATAAAGTTCGAGTGCGGTCTCTATCTCGCCCGCTCGCTCTGCCTCCTGGCCGAGGCTAAAGATCAGGCGCGCATAACGTCCACCGATCCAGTCATTGATAGGTTGGACGGCGCGCGCAAGGTCGATCCGCTCACCGAGTGGCAAGGACTCACTAAATTCATAGATGGCATTGAGCGCTAGGTACTGGTCTACCTCTACGCGTTGATGAAATGCGCGGCTTGATTCAGTGAGTTCGACCGTTTCGTAATTGAAATAGCCCAGCTCCGTAACGACAAACTCACTCCAGCTCTGGCGCAAGTTACCGAAAAACATCAGTCGCAAACGATCGAAGAGTGGCTGGCAAGCCAATGCTGCGCTGGGGGCGTCAGTGCCTAACCAGTTTGCCAAGCTCATCGAAGGTAGATCTTGAGTCGCGAGTGCCTCTTTGACACGTGCTTTGGCTGCGCTCTTGGGGAGTGGTTTAGTGATAAAACGGTTATGAACGCTGAGTAGTTCTTCACGGTTCAAGAGGTCGGCCAGTTGGTCGCTTGCTACTTTGGGCTCAAGCTCAACCAAGCCGAGAGACTCCAGAGTCTGCAACAGCTCGGTCACAGGGGTATTGATCTCCGCGTAGTGCTGCAGTTGCTGTGCACGGTATAGCGTCTGTGTACGCATTACCATGCGGATCAGCAGGGCTTGGACATCGGTTGGCGCCGCCAAGAAGCCGTCGAGTGACGCTACCTCCTCAGTTGTCAGCAGGTCTGCGTGTAACTGCCGCACCCAACTGATTAGTGTTCGCGCGTTCTCGAGATAATAGAGCGGGTTCTCAAGCGACGCCGTAACTGGTGGGGTGCTCCAGGTATCTGCCATTAGCTCTAGTTAATCCGCAGTACAATTTTGCCGATGTGCGCCTTCTGCAGAAAAGTCTCCTGCGCTTGCTTAATCTCTTCAAGATCAAAGGTTTGCGCCACCAGTGGTTTAATCTCACCCGATTCAATTCGCTTTACCAAGTTGGGAAACACCTCGGGGTCGATAATTGTGCCACCAAAAAAGCTCAGGTCTTTGAGGTAGAGCGTGCGTACATCCAACTCGACGATCGGTCCGCCAATGGCGCCCGAAACCGCGTAGCGTCCACGAGGTTTCAGTACTTCCAGTAGATGAGGGAAAGTGTTGCCGGCTACAAGATCGAGTACCACTGTCACACTGTTCTGGCCCAGCGCCTCTAGTAGATCCGCTCCGCGATCCACGCACCGGTCAGCGCCTATGGCAATAAGCTGTTCTGCTTTAGCACTCTGTGTCTGAGCAATGACGGTCGCGCCACGCGCTTTTGCCAGCTGCACGGCAGCGGAACCAACCCCTCCTGAGGCCCCTGTCACCAGTACGATATCTTCTGGTCCAACCGCGGCGCGAGTCAGTAGGTTTTCTGCCGTGGAATATGAGCAGGGGAAGGAGGCGAGCTCGATATCGCTTAGGTCTGAGTCAACGCTGTGGGCATAGCGCGATGCAACTTTGGTGTACTCGGCAAAGCCGCCATCGCACTCTGAGCCCAAGTACCATGGGCTCTGGAGTGGTTTGCCAGCGGCCTCATGCATGCTCGGTTCTATAATGACGCGCTCTCCTATACGACAAGAGTCGACGCCAGCACCAACGGCTACTATCTCACCGCAGACATCAGCCCCTTGAATGCGCGGAAGTTGCAGTGCAGAACCACCCCAGCCGGCATCATCGCTCGAGCCTTCGTGCTTAGAGTACCAACCGACACGGGTATTGATATCGGTGTTGTTAACCGCAGCAGCGCTAACGCGTATGAGTACCTCTTGGTTTTGGAGTATCGGTAGGTTGATATCTGAACGTATTGCGAGCATGTCATAGCCGCCGTGTCCGATCAACTGAACAGCACGCATCGCTTTAGGCAGAGTAGCCAAATTTCCTCCTCGAGAATCTAAGCTCTGCGATAAAGGAGGGTACCTGTTTCGCAGTAAACCGTTGACGGGTAAAGATACCTTGTAAACCTGAGTTTGTAATACCGCAAACCTGAGATTGATTTCCGCTAGCGACA
>Ga0209555_10002435_pt1 | contig 13107 bp, 10 predicted proteins | sample SaaInl85LU_5_DNA_FD_184643 | JGI IMG/M metagenome (GOLD analysis project Ga0209555, IMG submission 184643) | Marine microbial communities from expanding oxygen minimum zones in the Saanich Inlet - ESP_85LU_5_DNA (SPAdes) (version 2) | ecosystem: Environmental > Aquatic > Marine > Intertidal... | reverse complement strand
ATGGTAGTAAACAAGCCAGCAGGTATGACTGTACATCCAGGTGCCAATACTGGTAGTCAAACTTTAGTTAATGCGCTAATTAACTACGAAAAGCCATTATCTACTGTCAGCGGTATTGATAGACCTGGAATAGTACACAGATTAGATAAAGACACATCTGGTTTGATGTTGATAGCTAAAAATAACGTTACTCATTTATGTTTAAGTAAACAAATTTTAGAAAGAAAAGTAAAAAGAAAATACTTGGCATTAGTATACGGAATGCCTAACCCTATATTAGGTAAAATTACTACCGGAATTACTAAATCCAGTCATGATCATACAAAAATGCAAGTAGTCAAAAATAAAGAGGCTAGAATTGCTACTACATACTATAGAATATTAAATACCTATAATAACAAAATGTTTAGTTTAGTGGAATGTGAACTAGAAACTGGCAGAACTCATCAAATTAGAGTTCATATGAAGTTTAAAAATAATCCAATTGTTGGCGATCAAAAATACTCTAATAATCATAATCTGAATTCAAGACTTATTTCATATAATCTTTTTGATAAGCTTAATAAGCTCAACAGACAGGCACTACAAGCGTATAAAATATGTTTCTTACATCCTAGGAATTTTAAGTTAATAGAACTTGAAATTCCTATGGATATAGATATCAAAAATATAGTTGATCTGTTTCATAACGATAGATAAAGATTATATTTAAATAATAGCTATAACACGAAGTCACACCCTTAATTCTAGAGATATAATTTTAATTATATCTTAGTGTTTTTTGTTTCGTACCAGCTTTTTCCGTAACCAATCTGTACATCAAGTGGTACTGATAAATTAAAGGCATTAATCATACTACGTTTTATTATTTGACAATATTGTTCAACCATCTCTGATGGTATTTCAAAAAGTAACTCGTCATGAATCTGAAGTACTAGATATTTTTTTAAATCTGAATTTAGGTTCAACATTGCTTTCTTTATGATTTCAGATGCTGTACCTTGAATAGGCGCATTGATTGCTGCTCTTTCAGAAAATTTTCTTAAATTATAGTTACTACTATTGATATTTTTTATATAACATCTTCTACCCATTAACGTTTTTACATATCCGTATTGTCTTGCATACTGTATGGTATTTTCCATATAACTTTTAATACCAGGATACTGTTTAAAATACAGTTGAATATAGCTGCGAGCCTCTTCCCTAGTTATATTTAGGGTGTTAGAAAGTCCATATGCACTCTGCCCATAAATAATACCAAAATTTATTGCCTTAGCTCTTCTCCTTAAATCAATATTAACGTTTTCTAGTGGTATATTAAATATTTGGCTAGCAGTTATTGCATGAATATCTTGCTTATTGAGTAAAACATTTCTCAAATATGTGATATTTGCTATATCAGCTAGTATCCTAAGCTCAATTTGCGAATAATCACCTGATACCATTAGATGGTTTTTTTTAGCTATAAATGCTTTTCTTATTTTATTTCCGTCATCACTTTTAACTGGTATGTTTTGTAGATTGGGGTTATATGAAGAAAGCCTTCCAGTAGAGGTAGCAGTTAATGAAAACGTGGTATGAATTCTACCATCTTCTGTAATATCCTTTTTTAGTGGATGAATATAAGTAGATATTAATTTTTTATAATGCCTCCATTGAAGGATTTTTTTAGCTAGAATGACACCGGACGATGCTAAATTTTCCAGTGTTTCAGCATCGGTAACATAACCACTATTTTTTTTATTTTTCTTACCTTTATCTAGTTTAAGTTTATCGAATAATATATTACCAATTTGTTTAGGAGATCCAATATTGAAAATTTCTGGTGATAAGCTAAAAATCTGATTTTCTATTAAATTTAATTTCTCCAAAAACTCAATACCTAGTTGTAACAAAAAATCTTTTGAAATATTTATTCCTTTATTCTCAATTTGAGCAACTAAAAACATTAAAGGTTTTTCGATTGTTTCATATATTTCGAAATTTCTTTTTTCAGCTAAATTCAACTTTAGATTCCTATATAATATAGATATACAGAAGGCATCCTGTTCCTGGTAATTATTAGAAAGCTCTTTAATTAATTTTTCTATACTTATTTTCAATTTCCCAGTGTGCAAAACATAATATAATAATCCTATATCATCATAGGATTTAAGATTAACTTTGTACTTTAAACACAAATTAATCATAGGTTTAAAATCAAAACATATTTTGTTTATTGACGGATCTTCAAAAATATTCCTTAGTTGCTTTATAAGCAATATATTAATATTATCTTGGTTTAATGCTGTTATATCCCGCCTGATGCAGCAAAGGTCAATTTTGTACAATAAACTTCCGAAATAGCATGAAAAATCAGTTTTATTGACATGAAAAAAAAATTGGCCAAATTCCTCTATTTCATCAACAAGCTCTTTAAGATTATCGAATGATATATACTTGGTATTAATATTTGTATCTTTTATTTCTTGATTGTGGGGAGAAGACACTAATATTTTTTTTGTGTTTATTGATTTAAATCCATAATTGCGGAGAAATTGTTTTAATGTATGTGAGTTGACATTGATGCTGTTAAATTTTAGTTGATCCAAAGTAGTGACTATATCAACTTTATGTTCTAGTTGGATAAGTTGTCTAAAAAAAAAAGCTTCTTTTTTCTGTTCTTTTAATAGATTTTTTATTCTGATTGGTTCTATTACATCTATATTTTTATAAATTTCTTCTAGGTTTTTAAACCTACAAGGTAATTTTGCTGCTGTCTTGGGGCCTATATTTTTCACTCCTGGTATATTATCTGATTGATCTCCTACTAGTGATAAGTAATCCACCATCTGGCTATAATGTATTCCATACTTTTCTTCAACAAATTGGGGTGTAATTACAATCTTCTTGAGTGGATCATAAATCCTTACATTTTCATGCATTAGCTGTATTAGATCTTTATCCGAGCTCACTATTGTAACAGAAAGACCATTATTTAGAGCCAAAGTAGTATATGTTGCGATAATGTCGTCAGCCTCAAATCCAGGGATTTCTATATATTTTATTCCTAATGCTTCAATAGCTTCCCTAATAATAGGGAACTGCACTCTCAATGCATTATCTATCTGAATCCTATTCGATTTATATTCGGGATATAGAATTTTTCTAAAAGTATTTTTTTCACTATCAAGTGCAATTAATAACATTTCACAATTAGCATCTTCTATGAGCTTTATTAACATGTTAGTGAACCCATAAACTGCTCCTACTGGAGTGTTGTCAGAGTTAGTTAATGAAGGAAGGGAATAATAAGCTCTAAATATCATATTATATCCGTCTACTATATACAAAGACATCACTTATTAGATACCAATGGCTTTTTTTATATTATCTAGGTTTTTTTCCGCGATGTATGACGCTTTTTTTGCTCCGTCTTCTATAATATCCTCTAGTTTTTGTTCTTGATTCAGTATATTGAGTACTTTTTTATTAATTGGGCAAATAACATCGATTATTACATCTGATAATGCTTCTTTGAAGTCAGATATTTTGCAGTCTTTAAATTTATTAGATGCTTCTTCTATTTCTTGATCTGTAAGAGAAGCATAGATTTCTATTAGATTAGAAATCTCTGGTCTTTTATTGGGATCATAACTAATACCTTCTATAGTATCGGTCTTAGCTTTACGTATCTTCTTTTTAATTAATTCTGCGCTGTCTGACATATTGATTCTAGAAAGGTCAGAGGGATCCGACTTACTCATTTTATTTTGAGCATTTCTTAGACTCATGATTCTTTTTGCTTTAGTATCGATTAACACTTCAGGTGCAACTAATATTTTGTTATTTATTTTTTTGTTAAAGCACAAAGCAATATCTCTAGCTAGTTCCACATGTTGCTTTTGATCTTCTCCAATTGGTACTATATTAGTTTTATACAATAATATATCTGCCGCCATCAATACTGGATAAGAATATAGACCTAAACTTATCAACTGTTTTTTATTTCTAGCTTTATCTTTAAACTGTGTCATCCTGTTTAACCATCCTACTTGGGTAAAACAGTTAAGTATCCAAGCAAGCTCGGAGTGGGCAGAAATTTTAGACTGCTGAAAAATTATAACTTTCTCCGGATCTAAACCGCATGATAAATACACTGCTAGGTGATGTTTGATGTTTTTTTTAAGTTCCTGGGGATAAATAGCAGATGTTAAAGAATGCAGATCAGCTATGCAAAATAAGCAACTATACTCATGTTGTATTTTTACCCAATTCTTTATTGCCCCCAAGTAGTTACCGAGTGTTAGTTGGCCGGTGGGCTGTATTCCAGAAAAAACTCTTTTTTTAGAACTCATTATTTTATCAAAGTATCCAGAGTATACACATATCCTACTACAATATTGATATTATTACTAGAAAATAATAATTAAATTATAGTGCATATTGAGTAGTTATAGATAAGATATAGTGATCCATATATCATTCTATCTCTAGTCATAGGTTTTATATTCTCTCAAAAATCTTATTTATATCTTTAAAACTTAACTTAACAAATGTAGGTCTTCCATGATTGCATTGTTGTGAAAACTCAGTCTTCTCCATCTCTCTAAGAAGATAATTCATTTCTTCTAGGTTCATAATCCTGCCAGATTTAATACTAGAATTACATGAAATATTGCCTAAAATCTCTTCTATTTTATCATATACAATATTAATATCATCGAACATGTGTATATGCTCAGATATATGTTTGATTAATTTATTTATATCTAAACCCTGGAAAAGAGCTGGTATCTGTCTCACAATAACTTGCGATGTGCTGTTTTTTTCAAGAGTAATACCAAATTCTTTAAGTTGTTGCTTTTTTTCTAACAATGTATGTGTCAAAACTTCTCCTAGATCCACTATTTGCGGTATTAATAAAATCTGACTCTTTAGTGATCCGTCTTTTAGTTGCTTCTTCATTTCTTCCAGTACTAATCTTTCATGCGCAGCATGCTGATCTACTAGAATTAAGCCATCATCTTTTTCAGCAATAATGTAAGTTTGATTTACTTGACACCTTGCAATGCCTAGAAAAAGACTTTTTGTTTCTTGTTGTTTTTTTAATGCAAGATTGTTTTGGTCTACTACCTTATTTTGAGTAAACTGACTATTCCAATAATTTTCAGTATTCTCTCTATTTAATAGATCAAATTCTAATTGACTTTCTTCTTTATAAGATGGCGTCCTAAACTTAATACTACTATTTTTTAAGGGAATATGGTTATTTTGGTAATCTATAGATCTGGTATCTTCTGGCAAGTTAAGAACATTAGCGGCTTTTTGTGCTAGATCTGTATTAAACTTTAAACCATAATTTGATAATGAACTCTTTAACGCCTTCATTACTATATTTTTAATTTTTTGTTCTTCTTTAAATCTCACTTCTGCTTTAGTTGGATGAACATTGACATCAACCATTTTGGGATTAGTTTCTAAGTAAAGTACAATTTGAGCAAATCTATTGCTTGGGAGAAAATTTCTATACGCAGCTCTTACAGATGATATTAATATCTTATCTTTGACAAATCTTTCATTAATAAAGAAATGCTGATTCATAGAGGTAGCAGAATTATATGTAGGAATAGAAGTATATCCGTATATCTTAGTCTCTTCCTCATTGAGGTAAAATTCTATAGAGTTCTCAAAAAAACTTTTTCCTAGAATCTCGATAGTTCTATCTGGAGACAAAGGAATTGATTTGTCCCTCTGTTGCTTTCTAGTTTCTATGATTATTTTTTCATTATGTATAAACTTAAAGGCAATATCTTTTCTCGAAAGAGCAAAGTTATTAATTAATTCAGTGCAGGCAGCCACTTCACTAGCTTCTGACTTCAAAAACCTGATCTTATTCGGAGTTGTATAAAATAAATCTGTTACTTGTACTGTTGTGCCTTCTGTCCGGTAAGTAGGAATAATTTTGGATTTTAGATCAGAAGATGCATATATTTCCCAAGCATCTTCCGACCCTTTCTTCTTGCTCTTTAATCTGATTTTACTAACTGCTGTAATAGAAGCTAATGCTTCACCTCGGAAACCCAGATATTGAATATTACTGATATCTTTTTCATTTAATTTAGACGTAGCGTGTCTTTCAATAGATAACACAATATCTTCTTTATTCATTCCTTCACCGTTATCTGAAACTGCGATCAGGTTTCGCCCCCCCCTTCTTAGTTCTATAGTAATTACATCTGAATTAGCATCTATAGAATTTTCTATCAGCTCTTTAACAACAGATAATGGCCTATGTATTACTTCACCAGCGGCGATTTTGTTTATAGTATTTGCTGTCAATATTTGAATGGGCATATAAACTGTAAATAGCAATTATTATTAGTTACTTCTTAAAATAAAGTTTGTCTTCTTTTCTATTGATTATTCTTAATATATTATCTTTGTGTTGCAGTATTACCAATATTAGACTCGATACTATGTACATTGAGTTAAGGTGGTTTTTATTTCCTACTAAGACTAATATCGTTGTTATTAAGCTAAGAAGTGAGGCAATAGATGGTATATTTGACAATTTAAAGGTTATTAACCAAACTATAATCATAATACAAAAATAATTGGGATAGACAATAAACATAATTCCTAGTGTTGTCGCTACTCCTTTTCCTCCTTTAAAACCAAGCCATATGGGATAAACATGGCCTAGTAGACATATTAGGCCACATATCCCAAATTTCTCATAATCATATAATTGAGAGATTAGAATTGTGACCGATCCTTTGGTAAAGTCCAAAAGTAGCGTAAGTAATCCTAAAGCGACTCCACCCACTCTGAAAGCATTTGTAGCACCAATATTCCCTGATCCATTATTTCTAATATCAATTTTTTTGATTATTTTAGTTAGCAATAAACCAAAAGGGATACTACCAATTAGGTAAGAAACAATAACTAAAGGAAAAGAATTAACGAAAGGTTCAATGATCTCTAAAAACCGTAATGTTTTATCCATCTCAAATCCCCTTCAAAAAAACTTCTCACATCGGGTATATTGTATTTGAGCATTGCTAGCCTTTCTATCCCTACTCCCAAAGCAAAGCCTTGGTAACGTGATGAGTCTATACCAACGTTTGCAAAAACCTCGCTATTTACTATACCGCATCCTAGTATCTCTAGCCAATCACATCCACTGCCTATTTTTATCTCATTTTTTTTACTTCTGTCACATTTTATGTCTACTTCAAATGATGGTTCCGTGAAAGGGAAGTAGCTAGTTCTAAATCTTGTAGGTATGTGGTCACACTCAAAAAAAAGCCTAAGCAATGTATTTAGGCATCCTTTGAGACTTAAAATACTGGACCTCTCATTAACTACTAAACATTCTAATTGATGAAAAACAGGTGTGTGCGTGGCATCGTAATCAGATCTATAAACTCTTCCAATTGAAAATACTCTTAATGGAGGCTTGTGTGATAACATATGTCTAACTTGTACGTTAGAAGTATGAGTCCTCAGTAGAAGGTTTCGTGTTTCATCATTTCCTTCACTGTTACCTTCGACGTAAAAAGTATCATGCATTTGTCTAGCTGGATGATATTTATGCATATTTAATGCTGTGAAGTTATTCCACTCATTATCTATTTCTGGACCATCAACATGAGTAAAACCCATCGAATAAAAAATATTCTTAAGCAAACTTATGGTATGCGTCAAGGGGTGCATTCTTCCTCTTTCGAAATTCCTGCCTAGCAGGGTTACGTCAATTACATCACTTTCTATTTTATGTTTCAAGTCGTTAACTTCGATTTCCTCTTGAAGGTTTTTTATTTGCAGCTGGATGTCTTTTTTGATCTTGTTCAGTCTAATGCCTATTTCCCTTTTTTTTTCCAAGGATAAAGAATGAGTTTTCTTCATCATATCTATTAAAGCACTACTTCTACCAAGAAACTTAACTCTAATTTTGTCCAAATCATGTTTGTTCTTGACAGCTTCTATTTCTTCTTGAAAGCTTTTATATATAGAATCTATTTCATTACACATGGGAAACAATGGTTTTGATGCCATTATAACTTTGGTGATGCAACTGCTGCTTTGTCAAATATTGCTTTAAAGGCCTGTGGATTGTGTATGGCTAACTCTGACAACATTTTCCTATTAAGGTTTAAACCTGCATTTTTTATAGAATTTATAAACTGTGAGTATGAAGATCCATAGCTACGTACTGCTGCATTGATTCTTTGAATCCACAAAGCTCTGAAGTCCCTCTTTTTGTTTCTTCTATCCCTGTAAGCGTATTGCAGGCCTTTTTCAACCCTTTGAAGTGCAATCCTGAAACAGTTTTTTGACCTTCCTCTATACCCTTTGGCTAAACTAATCACTTTCTTGTGACGAGCTCTTGCTGTGACTCCACGTTTTACTCTAGACATTTTTACCTCTTATACATATGGCATATAATCAGGAATTCTTCTTGCTTCTACTTTTGGCAAAACAGTGGTTCCTCTTTGTGTTCTAATTTGGCGTTTGCTTCGCTTTCTCATATTGTGTTGCTTATTTGCTTGTGAAGCTTTTACTAGTCCTCCAGACGTAACCTTGAAACGTTTTTTTGCACTAGATTTTGTCTTCATTTTTGGCATCTCGTCTCCAGTTTTAGTTTTAAGTTTGCTTTGAGTAAATATTTTAGAACCTGATCAGCATGCGACTCTATATCAAAAAAATATAAATATCAAGATAAATAATAAGTTTAGTTTAAAAGTTGTTATTTGCCTAAATGAATAAATGAATAATATTAGAATTTACTATCTTTTATAACTTCTTCTTTTTTAATTTGTATTAGTACTTCGCCATTTAAAATTGTATCACCAGGTTGAAAGTAAATTTTTTCTATAACTCCATTTATAGAGCTCACTAAAATATTTTCCATCTTCATTGCTTCTAATATAACTAACGTTTGTCCCTTGATGATTCTTTCCCCCTCTTTTACCTTAATTTCTTTAATCAATCCAGTCATCAATGCTATGAGGTTATTTTCCTCAGGACTTTTGGGTATAGGTTTCATGAACTTGTAGAGCTCTGCCGTTCTAGGAGAAAGCAACATTGTTTTTACAGTAGAACCCATAAAGCTAATATAATAACAGTCTTTCATTTTTTCTAATTGTAGGCTGTAATCCTTATCGTTAATACTACATCTAAACAGTCTCCTTCCTATTTCCCAATTGCTGGTAATATAAAACTTTCTATTCTCAAAGGTAATTTTCAATCCATTGTTATCACTCCTTACAGTAACCGGATAGTTAACTTCATCTAGTTTTGATACCCATCTGGTACCGATAGAACGAGACATACCCCTATGCTGACCGCTGACGTGAGATATTCTTCTGATATTTTGAATAAATACATAAACTGAGGCACACAAAACTACAGAGTTTAATTCACTATTGAGTTCTGCACCTGAGAAGCCTTGACTATATTCTTCTTGAATAAAATTTGTGGATATATAGCCTGTCATAAATTTTTTATTAGCCAATATGGCTTGTAAAAAATTTATGTTATGTGATACTCCTCTGATGATAAATTCTCCAAGCGAGTTTTTCATTAACTCGATCGTTTTTTCTCTATTTTCAGAATGAGTACACAACTTAGCTATCATAGCATCATAAAACATACTAACCTCACCACCTTCGTATACGCCTGTGTCTAATCTCACTTGATTACTAGTCTTGGGTTCCTTATAACCGATAATTCTTCCGGTAGATGGTAAAAACCCACAAGATACATCTTCTGCATAAATTCTTGATTCCATTGCCCATCCGTTTAGTTTAATATCTTTTTGTTTGAAATTTAGCTTTTTACCTTCAGCTATCTTAATCATCCATTCCACAATATCTATACCCGTAATCATCTCAGTTATTGCATGCTCTACTTGCAATCTGGTATTCATCTCTAAAAAATAGAAGTTTGCCTCTTGATCTATTATATATTCTACCGTGCCTGCTGAGAAATAGTTAACTTTCTTGGCTAAAGCGATAGACTGAGAGTACATTTTTTTCCTAATATGAGTACTTATAAAAGTACTGGGAGCTTCTTCAATAATTTTTTGATTGTGCCTCTGAATAGAACACTCTCTTTCTCCTAAACATACGTAGTTACCGTGTTTATCAGCCAAAATTTGTATTTCTATATGTCTTGGTTTTATTATGAGTTTCTCAATAAAAGTTCTAGCATCAGAGAAGTTATTTCTTGCTTCATTTTTCGTTGAACGGTAAGCTTGTTGCATTGCGCTATCACTATCCACGACCCTCATACCTTTCCCCCCACCTCCAGCAGCAGCTTTAAGCATAATTGGATAGCCAATGCTTTTAGCAATTTTTACTCCATGCTTTTCTGATTTTATAGCTCCAATATAACCCGGTATTACATTAACTTTGGCGGCACTAGCTATTTTTTTTGCTTCTATCTTATCTCCCATTTTTTTGATTGACTCAGGTGAGGGTCCAATAAAATTTACACCTAGTTTTTCCATTAAACTGGCAAACTCAGAATTTTCCGATAAGAATCCATAACCTGGGTGTACTGCATCAGCACCAGAAACTTTTATTGCTTTCACTATAGCATCAATATTCAAGTAACTTTGAGTTGCAGGTGATTTACCAATATATATTGCCTCATCAGCATGTTTTATGTGAAGTGAGTTACTGTCTGCATCCGAGTAAACAGCTATTGTTTTAATTCCTAACTTACGTGCAGTTTTAATTATTCTACATGCAATTTCGTTACGATTTGCTATTAAAATTTTTTTTATTTTACTCACAGAAAAACTTTAAGAATAAAGAGGAAGTTCTAGAGTACCACATAATGCAACAAAAAGCAATTACATAGAAAGATCTACATAATACTAAAATATTTTCCTTGATATAAACCTTTAATTTCAATTAATTTACCTGAGAATTTTTTGATTTTTATTCCTGCTTCGGTTAATATTTCTTTAGATATTTTTATGCTGTTTTTCCAGTGTTCATTTTGGTGAGATGAATTATTTCCTGGAAAATTATGATCATATATAACTTCTTTAATACCGACCTGGATGATACTTTTAGAACATCTTGAGCAAGGGATCCATGGTGTATAAATTCTACAGTTTTTTGTTTTTATACCATTTTTTGCACAGTGGAGTATAGCATTTTCCTCTGCGTGGTTTGAAGAGAGATACTTGTATTCTTTATTGTTGTATCTCTCAAACTTATCATTAATATTTCTTGGTAATCCATTATATCCAGTAGAAATAATTTCGTTGTCTTCACCCACTATTACGGCTCCTACCCTAGTACTAGGATCTTTGCTTTTCATAGAAATTAAATATGCTATTGTAATGAAGTATTGATCCCATGTATAAATTTGTGACATTCTCACTCCGAACTCTTCCAATTATAATAATCTTACTTACAAAAAAATAAAGCGATGATACGTAAAAACACATGTATCAATTTTTTTTAGAGTATAGTACATATAATACAAATAAAATGCTTGCATTTTTGGCAAAAAGCTATATTTTTTGATCGAAATGTTCTACATAAATCTTAACACAACGTTACTCCAAGGGAAAAAGGGTAATTAGCTCAGCTTGGTTAGAGCGCTACGTTGACATCGTAGAGGTCAGTGGTTCAAATCCGCTATTACCCACCACTATTCTACACTACTCATTATATATGTAAGATATATCTAACAAAGTGTAAGGAAGGAAATCTACTTATTTTGGAAGTATAATCTGCTTCTGTTCAAATTCACACAATTCTCGTATTTTACATTTATTACAAAGTGGCTTCTTGGCCTTGCAAATATATCTACCATGGAGTACTAACCAGTTGTGCGCATATTTTTTCCATTTATCAGGAATGCACTGTATCAAAATAGATTCGGTATGCTCTGGAGTTTTAGAAAAACATATTCCGAGCCTATTGCTTACTCTAAATACGTGTGTATCAACACCTATTGTGTTTTTGTCAAAAAGTGAATTTAAAAGAACATTGGCACTTTTTCTTCCAACACCAGGTAATTTTATCAAGCCTTCAAAAGTATTAGGAAGTTGACCATTATACTGGGAAATCATAATATGACATGCAGCAATAATATTCTTAGCCTTAGAATTATATAGGCCTATACTTTTAATACGGTTTGTTAATTCTTCTTGACCTAGAATTAACATCTTATATGGATTGTCAGCTATCTCAAATAGTTTTGAAGTTATTTCATTAACTTTTTTGTCTGTAGATTGCGCTGATAGGACTACTGCTGTAAATAAAGTAAACTCATTTTTATATTTAAGTTCAATTTTAGGCATGGGATTTTCCTTGCTTAAAACTTCAAAAATTTTCCCTATATTTTTTGCTTTCATTTTTTTATAACCATTTGGCAAACACTATAATATTTTCGTTAAGTATTACTTCATTATTATAGATTAAATGAATGTGCATGATGAAAATTTGCACTTTTTTCAATAACATTAGCAAACCTAAAAAGTGTGTTTTCATCATAAGACTTTGCTATCATTTGTATAGCAACAGGTAATCGACTTTTTTTAGAAAGTCCAACTGGCATAGATATACAGGGTAATCCTGCAAGACTAGCTGGTACTGTAAATAAATCATTGTTATACATTTTTATAGGATCTAGCTTTTCATTTAATGCAAATGCAGTCGTAGATGAAGTAGGAGTTAATATTACGTCAACTTTCTTAAACGATTTTTGAAAGTCCTCAAAAATGAGTCTTCTAACTTTTTGTGCTTTTTGATAATAAGACTTTATATTATTATTACAAAGTACATAAGTACCAGCAATAATTCTTCTTTTAACTTCTTTACCAAAACACTCTCCTCTAGTCCTTGCTATCATTTCTTGAAAATTGTCTCCCTCAATTTCAATTCTTTTTCCATATCTCACACCGTCATATCTAGCCAAGTTCGATGAAGATTCTGCTGATGTAATTATGTAATAAGTTGCAAGTGCGTGGTCTATATTGGGTAATGATATTTCAACTAGCTCTGCTCCAGCTTCTTGTAACCACTTTTTAGATTTGTCTAGATGATATCTAATATCAGGGCTGATATCTTTTTTTTCATACTCGCGAATAACACC
>Ga0209555_10002433_pt1 | contig 13112 bp, 9 predicted proteins | sample SaaInl85LU_5_DNA_FD_184643 | JGI IMG/M metagenome (GOLD analysis project Ga0209555, IMG submission 184643) | Marine microbial communities from expanding oxygen minimum zones in the Saanich Inlet - ESP_85LU_5_DNA (SPAdes) (version 2) | ecosystem: Environmental > Aquatic > Marine > Intertidal zone... | reverse complement strand
CAAAAGCCGCTCCAGTCAATGTTTTGTAAAGCATGGTTTGCTTTTTGGCTCTAGTCAAAATTTGATCTGCTTCCTTTTCGTCTATCGCTTTCACAAACGGATATCGTGGATACGAATACTTACTTTTCATTGCTTTATGCAAATCATTTTGGAGTTCGTTTCCTAGGTGTTCCATCACGGCATACTCTGCATATTTCTGCATTCTCGAATCGATTGTCGTGTATATCTTCAATCCATCTTTCCTGATATTATAGGGCTTTCCGGTTTCTTTGTTCAGATACTTATACTTTCCATCTTCATCCTTTTCATCCATCATTCTGTTTAGGTCAGCTCTTAATCCTTCTCTAAAATAAGGTGCAATTCCTTCTTTGTGATCTACCGATGTAAGATTTAATCCCAGCGGCAAAACTCTTATAGAATCGTATTGTTCTCTGTTCAAGAAATCGTTATTCATCATTTGCTTCAATACAACTTCCCTTCTTTTTAGGGCAGCTTCCGGAAATCTTTTTGGGTTATAACCATTCGGGTTTTTTACCATTCCCACAAGCATTGCAGCTTCTTGTATACTGAGTTCGTCTGGTGTTTTACTAAAATATACTTTGGCTGCAGAATGAATACCAACTCCTTGGTTTAGGAAATCAACTTTGTTGAAATACATCGTCATTATTTCTTCCTTTGTATATCTTTTTTCCAGTTTAGCAGCAATAATCCATTCTCCTAGCTTTTGCTTCACTCTGTTTATGAATCCCGAAGCTCTTTCTCCATACAGATTCAAAGCCAACTGCTGCGACAAAGTACTTCCTCCTCCATCTTTTCCCATTCCTCTGATTGCCCTGGCAAGCGCCTCGGCATCTATTCCCGAATGGCTATAAAATCTTTCGTCTTCAGTAGCCACAAGTGCTTTTACCAAGTTTTTGGATAATTCATGATAATCTACATGAGTTCTATTTTGTAAATAATATTCACCAATCACAACTCCATCACTGGTAATTACTTGCGAGGCCAAATTACTTTTGGGATTATCTAGTTCCTCAATACTCGGTAAGTCTGTAAAATACCTTACGATTAAGAGAGCAAAAGCCAGCGCTACAAATGGACCTAAAACTAGAATCCATGCAAGTCGCTTCAACCATTTTCTGTTTTTTTTGGGGGCAGTTTTATCTTGGCTCATCCTTTTTCTTGATTTTTAATCCCACATCTTTTATCCCTTCCAAATTTTCGTCTCTCATTCCTTGTACAAATTCAAATGAATAAGTACCTCGTGTAGGTAATTTTGTTTTTAAAAAATACATACTATTCTCAATCACTGTTCCACTTGCTGATTTCCCAAGCCATTGACCATTTGGCTTTGCCAAAATAAATTGAGCTGTATCTGTTTTTGTTCGTCCATCTGGTGATTGTAACGTCCAAAATACAAAAATATTCCCATAACCATATTCGTTGTTATTTCTCAAATTGAGGTAAAACTCGTATAGTTTTGTTGTATCCACAATGTCAAAATCAAATACTTTCACCTCCTCCTTGTTCCAAGACGAACTTTCGATAGTTTCATATTTTTGGAAATAAATATCCTCTCCCTTGCAAGATGAAAATATCATAATCGCTCCAACAAACAGAAGAAAAAGAGAATTATTTCGAGTCATTCGATTTTGGTTTCTGAGAATTCTTATTTCTGTTGTTTCGATTCTTGTTGTTTGGCTTACGTTTCTTCTTTTTCTTCTTGAAATTATCATCAAATCGAGTCAAACTATCTTGCGCATCTACCGCAGCATACTTTTCTTCTTCTACTGGTTCAAAGTCTACAAATTCTTTCAAACTCACAGGCTTTTTCCCCGCTTTATTCATTTCAATAATTTCCTTCACTCGGTCTACAGATAGTCCAATAAAATCATTGTTTCTATCTTTCGATTCTACAGAAAACCACATCGTTTGAGAAAAAACATCAGTTTTCATGTGACGCGCTTTTCCTCCTTCAGTTTGCAATGTTGTGTTTGGTTTAGGAAATGTTTTCATCAGTTCCATGTAGGCATCCAATTCAAAATTCAAACAACATTTCAGCTTTCCACATTGTCCGGCTAATTTTTGGGGATTAAGAGACAATTGCTGATACCTTGCTGCTGATGTGTTTACAGATCTAAAATCTGTAAGCCAAGTTGAACAACACAATTCTCTTCCGCAAGAACCAATTCCACCGAGTTTACCAGCTTCTTGTCGCATTCCTATTTGCTTCATCTCGATTCTCACCTTAAATTCTGATGAGAATTTTTTTATTAATTCTCTAAAATCTACCCTCTGGTCTGCTGTGTAGTAAAATGTAGCTTTGCTCATATCGCCTTGAAATTCGATATCGCTAATTTTCATTTTTAATTTTTCCTCAATCGCTATTGTTCTTGCCCTTGGCATGATTCGCTTTTCCTCGTCTCTTCCTGCGTGCCAAGTTTTGATATCTTCCTCGTTCGCTTTTCTTAAGATAGCAGGCAAACTTCTTGTTTCAGTGATTTTCTTTTTGCTAAGTTGCAATTTTACTAGTTCACCTTTGAGCGAAACTACTCCCACATCAATGCCACTTGCTGCTTCTACCGCTACAATATCTGTTTGGTAAAGACTCAATCCGTCAGAATTTCTGTAATATTCTTTTCTGTCGTTCTTGAATCTAACCTCAACAATATCAAAAGGTTTTTCTCCCGTAGGAATTTGCATGTTTTCTAACCAGTCGAAAACCGACATTTTATCACATCCGCCTGTACCACAAGAACCATTGCTTTTGCAACCGTTTGGAACACCAGATTTATTATTTGAGCATGATGAACATCCCATTATTATCTTCTATTTTTTGAAACTAACTCTATATAAATTAGTTGCTTTGTTAATACTAGTAACTTTTTGAATTCCAAAGCGGAATTTACGTAAGTTATGAATATCAAATGTACTGAAAACTATTCCTTTTTGAGGTGTTTTACCTGATGTATTTTAGTCTTTTCTCAAAAAAAAGGTTGTATAGTTTACTCGTTAAAAAAGTAGATAATAAAAAATTACAACCAAGAAAAAGGATGATCTTATTTCTTGATTAACTTGAATAAATCGAAAGACAAATCCAAAAATAAAATTTTGGCATTGGAATTTCTATCGATGTGATAATAAGCTTCGGACATTATTTCGTGAAGATGACCAATATTTCTTTCGTGAATGTATGGCATGAAATTTTGAATGAATTTCTTTTGTTCTTCTGTAGCTTTCACATTTTGCATTCCTATAAAATTCCCCATCAAACTTTTTTGAAATACTGACAACACAAAAAGTAAAAATGCTTTTTGTTTTTCTTTTCCCATTTTTTGTAGCTCTGCGACAAATTTAACTGCTCCAGCCACATCTTTTTTGAAGCAAAGTCTCATCCAGGAAACAAACGAATCAAAATAAAAACTTTTTTCTTCGCCCATTTCTAGCTCATTGGTCGCTAAGGAAAAATCGCCATTTACGTAACTTGCTATTTCGGTTGCTCTTTGATTATCTGCTCCCAAAATCTCTGTTAATCCTTGCGATATTTGAGCATCATTGAGCGGACTTACTTTTATCAATTGAGTACGCGAAAGAATAGTAGGTAAAATGCTTTCGATGCTTTCTGCACAGAGAAAAATCAAAGTTTTTTCTGGTGGTTCTTCAATGAGTTTTAGCAATTTATTGGCAGCTGCGGCATTCATATTTTCGGCCAACCAAAACAAACTCACTTTGTAACCTCCCTCGTAGGATTTGAGACTGATCTTTTCAGCAATTCTTTTGCTTTCGTCTACCCCAATCAATCCTTTTTTGTTCTCGTTCCCAGTTTTGTGATACCAATCTTGCTCCGAAGAGTAGGCCGAATTTTGTATCATTTCTCTCCATTCACTTACAAAATCGTCAGAGGTTTTCTTTTTCGCCTCCAATTGTACTGGAAATGAAAAATGCACATCGGGATGAGAGAGCTGACTTATTTTGAGACAAGAAGCGCAACCTCCGCAAGAATCTTGTGAAGTTTTGTTGGTACAGAAAATATATTGGGTGTAAGCCAACGCCAATGCAAACGAACCATACCCTAATTTTCCATGAAAAAGTTGAGCATGACTTATCCTTTCGGCATTTACCGTTTGGATAAGGTTTTGCTTCACTAATTCTTGACCGATGATTTCCTTAAATAGCATGGTTCAAATGTAGATAATTTGAGTGAAAAGTGATTGCTGTTTGAGGATTAGTTTTTAAACATTTAACCCAGTTCTATTTGCTTCAGCTGTTTTGCGTTAGGGATTGGAGCAATTGTTTGAGCTCTCTTGTTTTTCCCGGGAAGCGAGTGCGGAAAGCCCGGTCCCGATTCTTATAGCTGTGGCAGGTTTATGAAAACGTATTATCGGGAAACGCCCAAAATAAAACGACAATACAACGCTTGAACCGTGATAAATGAGTAGAAAACGAATATTCTTCGTTTCTTTGTAGACTAAAAGTTGAAAAAAATATGGCACACAAAGCTGGGTTTGTAAATATTGTAGGGAGTCCTAATGTTGGGAAATCCACATTGATGAATGGATTGGTGGGAGCAAGAATGTCGATTATTACTTCGAAACATCAAACTACTCGCCACAGAATCAGAGGATTGGTAAATGGTAGCGATTTTCAGATTGTGTATTCGGATACGCCTGGAGTATTGGAACCAAAATACAAACTTCATGAAAAAATGATGAATTTTGTAAGCGAATCGTTGCGTGATGCTGACATTATTTTGCTGGTGACAGATATTTTTGAAGACTCGATGAATCACGCTGAAACATTGAGAAAAATAACTGACATGGATATTCCTAAGTTTGTGCTGATTAACAAAATTGACTTAGCCAAAGACATGGAAATCGTGGAGAAAAAAGTGGCTTTGTGGGCTGAATTAATGCCTGGAGCGCAAATTTTACCGATATCGGCACTAGAAAAAGTGAATACTGATTTTGTAATTCAAAAAATAAAAGAATTGTTGCCCGAATCGCCAGCTTACTTCCCAAAAGATGAATTGACGGACAAACCGATGAGGTTTTTTATCTCGGAAATTATTAGAGAAAAAATATTTACGACTTACAACAAAGAAGTGCCTTATTCATGCGAAGTGGTGGTGGAAGAATACAAAGAAGACATGCCTACTGAGGGAAAATCTAAAAAGACCATTACCAAAATTCGTGCGTTGATCATTGTAAACCGAGAGACTCAAAAAGGGATAATAATTGGTCACCAAGGGAGTAAATTGACAAAAGTGGGGACTGAGGCGAGAAAAGACATTGAGGAATTTATTGGTAAAAAAGTTTTCTTGGATTTGTACGTGAAAGTGGACAAGGACTGGAAAGAAAAAGACAATAAACTGAATCAGTTTGGGTACGATGGATAGTTAGGAGTCTGAAAAAGGAAGCTCGAAGTTAAATCTCAATTAAAGGAAAATGAATCTAAAATCTCAACTGACTGACGATTGGAAAAAAGTTCTTTCTGAAGAGATAGAGTCTGATTATTTTGCTCGCCTTACTGAATTTGTTTCCGAAGAATATCGGAAAGAGACCTGTTTTCCTCGAGAGAAATTTATTTTTAATGCATTTGAAACTTGTTCTTTTGAAAACACTAAAGTGGTGATACTGGGACAAGACCCCTATCATGGAGATGGACAAGCTCACGGGCTTAGTTTTTCGGTTCCGGATGGTGTGAAATTCCCACCTTCGCTCCGAAATATTTACAAAGAATTGAGCTCAGATTTAACAATTCAAGTTCCTTTTCAAGGAAACTTAATTGGATGGGCAAAGCAAGGAGTTTTACTGCTAAATGCTACATTGACTGTGCGTAAATCTACGCCTGGAAGTCACCAAAAAAAGGGCTGGGAGATTTTTACCGATTCTGTTATAAAAACAATTTCTGATGCTAAAAACTCTGTTGTTTTTATCCTTTGGGGGAAATTTGCGGAGCAAAAAGCTACTTTGATTGATGAATCCAAACATCTGATTATTACCTCAGCTCACCCCTCCCCTTTTTCGGCTCATCGTGGCTTTTTTGGATCTAAACCTTTTAGCGAAACGAATGATTATTTGGAGAAAAAAGGAAAAGCGAAAATTGATTGGAATCTCGATAATCTTTAATTGAAAAGAATTGTTTCTGGTAAAACTGAAATAACCAAGGGCGAATTTTTTACTTTTATAAAAAACATCCACTTGGAATACGCAGTAGTAGATATAGAAACCACAGGAGGAACTCCTATTGATAGTAAAATAACCGAAATTGCGATTATTATTACAGATGGGACCACAATAAAGGATTCTTACGAAACTCTCATAAATCCGGAAGTTCCAATCCCATACAACATTACACGACTTACGGGTATTGACAATAGCATGGTTGCGGAGGCTCCACGATTTTTTGAGGTTGGCAAAGAGATTTTGAAGTACCTTACTGGTAGGGTTTTTGTAGCCCACAACGTAAATTTTGATTACGGACACATCAAAAGAGAATTCAAAGACTTGGGATTTGATTTTGAGGCAGAAAAACTCTGCACAGTTCGTATGTCGCGCAAAGTTTTTCCGGGACTTCCATCGTATAGCTTAGGAAAACTAAGTAGATCTTTGGGAATAACTCTTACCAGCCATCACCGTGCAATGGCCGACACAGCTGCTACGACCGAGATATTTCATCTGATAAAGGAGCAAGACAAAAAAGCAGAAATTATCAATGATTTTTCGATGAAAATTGGAATTGATAAACTTCCGGGGAAACCAGGAGTGTATTATTTCAAAAATTATGAGGGTAAAATAATCTACATCGGAAAAAGCATCAACATCAAAAAAAGAGTAAAAAGCCACTTGAATAATTACCAAACCAAAAAAGGAATGGCAATTATTGAAAATATTCATACGGTAGATTTTGAAATTACGGGAAATGAAACACTCGCTTTGTTGTACGAAAATTTGGCGATTAAAACTCATTTGCCCAAGCACAACCGGAGGCAGACCAAAACAAAATTTCCGTTTGGAGTCATTGTAAACAGAGAACAGAAATACCATGTTTTAGAAACTGTAAATGTGACCAAAGACCGAAAAACTGTGATTGATTTCACTTCGCGGAGAGAAGCAATGGAATTTATCAAAAAAACAATTGACACATACGAATTATGTCAAAAAATAAATGGATTGGAGAACCAAAACAGAGTAGGTTCTTGTTTTAGGTATCAACTCCACGATTGCCACGGAGCTTGCATAGAAGAGGAAAGCGCGGATGACTATAATTTGCGAATAGAAAAATTTGAACAGAAATATGGCTCGCCCAATGAAACGGGAATTTTTATCGCTAAGGGAAGAAAAGCCAGCGAAAAAGGTTTTGTTTTACTCGAAAACGGAACACTTACAGGGTTTGGATTTGTTTCAGCAAAAACTCCATTGAATATTGGTTCACTAAAATTGATGTCAGAGGTTTTTAATCCAGACCGAGATTACCAATCGGTAATCAAAACATTGTTCCGCAACGGGAATTTCGAGAAAGTGGTTTTGTAGGGTTTCTTAACATAAATTGGACTTTCCCAAAATTCTCGAGACAGGCCGATATATTTGAACAAGTTTATAGCACGAAGAGTTCTGCTGAACTGAACCCTTAAGAATTCTCGATAGAAAATTGTCTCGAAGAGTGGTTTTATAACTACAATTCCTCATTAAAATACACTTTATAAAAGTGCATTTTTTTCTCGTCATCAAATCCTCTTTCGATGTTTTCTTTCACTGTATCAATCTCATCCACATCTATCTTAATTTGGATTCTTGTATCCAATGATATTTCAGATTTAATTTTCTTTTTTTCCTTTTTTAAGGTTTCGGGCGAAATTGTAAAACTCTCTTCCAATTCTACCTGGTTGGCAAGCTTGTAATTCTCTTTGTATTCTGCAAATTTCTCCTTTATCTCAAAAGGCTCAAGTAATTCTTCCTCAATAATTTCTTTGGTAATGAATAGGTTGTCGTTAAATACTCTTATCGTTTGGTTCAAGAAGTCTTTTTGGGCATACGAATCATTTTCCTCTACCAAATTGGAAGAAAAATCTTTGATTAAATTCAAATAATGTTTCGTTTGGTAAGAATCGTTCAATACATCCTCCAAGCCCAAAAAAGATTGCTTCCAATAAGCGGCATCATAAGAATTATTATCCACAGAAAATACTCTAAACCCATTGTCCTTTTCTGTATTTAGAATCAAGCAACCTTTGTCAATTTTTTGAAGCTTCACCCCTTTTTCGATGATAAAATCTACTCCATCTTTTCGATGGTTGAAGTTAATGTATTCTAGTTTTTTCTCAATTTTAAAAACCCCAATTCCAGTTGTAATAATATCGCCAAATTCCAAATCCTGAAACTCTACCACAAACAGTTCTCCTGTTTTTATCTGCGGATGATTGGAGTTTTCGTATAAATGATGAAGAATAGAATTTGAAAAAGGAACAAACTCCTGTTTCCCATCAAAATACTTTGCACACAAATCATACACCGTATTATATTCCAACCCAATGTGATGACCAAATTTCTGGAGATCTTGAGAAGCCCTTATCGAACTCAAAAACAAACCTTTCAATGCTTTTTCTTCCTCTTCAGTAAGCTGTTGTTCTTGGTGGGTAAGCACATTTATTTCTTCACGGAGTTTACTTCCTACTTTTTGTAAGGTAATCTTTTCGATGAAAGTTCGTTTAGTGTTGAGCATTATGTAATTTCTTTGAATGCGAAGTTAAAAATAAATTGAGGATGAACTAAGAAGATTTTTAGCATGGTTCATTCATTAAATTACAATCACGATTATTATGGAATTAATCAAAGATTTTGAGTCTTACTTCCCAATACAAAAAGTAATCAGCATTGATTTACTGTTATTTACAAACTAAATACACACATAGAAAACAAGGATAATCAAATACACATCATAGATGATGCTGGTAAAGTAGATAAAATACTGAAGCTGAAGAGAAAGAGTAGTTTATTTATAATTTTCTAATTAATTTATGTAATTCTTTAAGACTATTATTTTTAACGAAGCTAGAAATAATGCTTTTAAAATTGGCAGTATTGTTTTGCCCTAACATTTTAAATAAATCATCTGAATTAGATTTTAATGTATTAATGCTGTTTTCTAACACTTTAATAGAACTTTCATTTAAAAATTCAACCTCACTTGCAATAGCCGGATTTTTTAAATCTGCTAATTCTATAAATTTAGAATAACTGTTTTTAAAATTTGAAATTGACCTAGATTCCTTAAAAATAATATCTTCATCTTTAGTAGATTTTAATTGAATAATTAACTCATCTAACTGAGGTTGAGAAATCTTATTTAAAGCTAATGTCCTACGAAGCGCCACATAATTTGTTATCATATCAAAATAAGTTGGCACTAATTCTTTAGTATAATATGGGTCTAATTTAGGATTAGACTTCCAAGCTTTTATTGTTTTTTTATCTAGGTTTAAAGACAAGTAATTACCTTTCAATAGTGTATACTTCATAGAATACACATTAGTTATATAATCTTTAAAATTACGACTTAGAAGTTCTGCTTTTTCAGAATTAAAAGATTCATTTAATGAGTGTAATTTTGTAACTTGCTCTATAACAGAATTATAACTCGCCTCTAAAACTATTGCATCAGACGTCATAGACACTAAATCTGCCCCAGAACTAAAAAGATTAGACCAACTCTCACCAACAGTTTCTGTTTCACTTTGAGAAGCTTTATATTCTACAAGTGCACCATTTCTTACAAGTTCAACACCATTGTCAGTAAGCGACTCCATATCTTCACTTATTGTTTTAAATATAGAATTAACACCTTCATTTTTAACTAAAGATTCATCTACATAATCTAAATAGGTTAAATTTTCTTTTAGTTCATACTTATACTCTTTTGAGCAAGAAAAGCATAGAACACTAATTGCAATTACAAATAATTTTTTCATTGTAGTTAATTTTAATCTAAGCTAAGTTAAAAAATTTATCCCCAAAAACAATAAATTATTCTTGGGGATAAATTGTACTCGAGTCGAGACAAATATCGAACTTTATGAAAGAAGATATTCAATTGGTTTTGAGAATTATTTAAGATCCTTTGTCCTCGGTTTTGAAGCATTAATTATTATTAAATATTCTTTACTAAAATTGCCCTTCCTTCAAAAAGTTAAATCAACAATAAACATAACTTTGGAGTTTTGAATTTTTATCAAAAACGACAAAAATCAATAGGTTTTAGTTTAATGCGACAGAACCCTGATTTTAAATTTATTCTTTTATAATTAATTATGATTTTAAGAAAAAGTACTTTGAGGTGGAAAAAGAATACTTCAATGTTCCGAATTTCATCTCATTTAATTTTAAAGATTGTCTAATAAACCTACTTTTAATAAAAAAAATGACTCAGCTTTATCCATCAGAATTTCTCTAATTCAATCTGATCAATTTCGTTTAAAATATCATTTATTTTCATTTCATAAGTTTTAAATATTAAATTAAGAAAATTAATTAACTCTCTTCAAGATTATAATATAATTTTAACCATGCCAAAACATCATCTAAGTTTGTGGGATCTTTTTTGTTTCCCTCCATTTCATTTATAATTTCTAAAGGATCAACATTTACTTCAAAATCTGTTCCTTTGCCAGTTGTTGAATAATCATCAGTACTTTCAAATTCCTCACATTCATCTGTTGTGCCGTCTAAATTGATAGACTTATAATAGTATGAGTCACAAATTCCTAAGTCAAAAGATGGTTCGATTTTTTCTGGAATTAGTTCATATTCTAATTTTCCGACATATCTATTCCATCCTTTCCATCCATATCCTTTTTCATATGAAAATGTTTGACATACTATCTTATTTCCGTAATCATAAATATCAAAATCTGAGTCCTCAGGATCAGATTTTGGATTAATATTAATAGGTAATTTTATTCCATCTGGATATTCAACATGTGTTGCAGGACAATTCATTCCGTAGGTATGATACATATCTTCAAAATCATACCAATTATTATCATACATAAAACTAGACCAATCTCCTTCATATTCGACAATACAGCTGGCCATATCTTCATTACTCACAGTTCCTGCGCATTGTTCTGAGGGAAATACATTGGTATCAAAGCCTAATTGATATTCGTTGTATTGTCTTGGATACTTAACTTCATCTTTTAATAATTCTTTTAAAATATCCACATTTTCTTTGCTACAATTAGAGTTAATTAAAAATCCATTTAATAAATACCTATCCTTTGAATCTTTTTCAAGATTTTTAATAACCATTGAAATTTCATCATTTGTTATGTTTTTATGAGAAGCTGCAGCTTCACGAACCCAACGATACTCATCACTTAATAACTCATCGGTAAGATCTTTGGGGCAAGAACTATTTAATGCAACAGCTTTTCTTAATCTAGATGAAAGATAATTTTCTTTATCTCTAGATATATCTTTAAAAATTTCTGATGTTAAACCTTCATTAGATGCAATGGACATCTTTTGTTCAAAAGTGGTATTTTTCGAATGAAAAGCCTCAGCCAACATTTTAACTGGGAAATACTTATTTTCTATACATGCAGTAATAATTTTTTCGGATTCAATAAGAAGTGATTTAAAAATATTTTCGCTAAAGTTCTTCTTAGATAATTCTTCATAAGACAATTTTTCTTCTTTAATCATCATTTTAAGATCAACAATCTCTTTAACTTCTGTATTTAAATTTACTCTTTTTAGAAGAGCCTTAAATAATTTAGAATTTATATTGTTTTTAAGGACTACCTCTAATAAGTCTGAAGAATCAATTTTTGGATGAAAAGATAACTTTAGAAATAATTCTTCTTGTGGGTTGTCATTTTGTGATAGCCTAGATTCTATCAATTTAATAAGACTATCAGGTTCTGTTTCTGAAAGATTTTTTTCAATAAGTTTAACAGAATTCCCATCATTCCAAAAATATGTTCCTTCGCCTGAAATTTCCCCCATTTCAAAAACACCTTCAAATCTATCTCCATTAAAGCAAGTATAAACACCTTCACCGTCCCTATCTGAATAATAGAAATTACCCTCGTATTTATCTCCGTTTGGCCAGTAATAAGTTCCATTCCCATTTATCTCATTATTTTCATAATCCCCTTCATACTTTTCACCATTGACCCAAGAAAATCTACCTTTGCCATGACATTCTCCACAAACAAATTCTCCCTCATAATTATTACCATTACTCCACGTTAGAGATCCTTTTCCATGGTAAATTCCACAAACCATTTCCCCTTTATATACAATTCCATTTTCAGATTCTAGAGTACTTGTAATTTTAACTGGATTTACTCCACAGGCAATATCATTGGGAAAATTCAAAGCCCAACCCTGCTTTATTTCATTTGCATCTTTATCAGAATCTACAGTTTTTAAAACTCCATTACATAAGCCATGGACCCATTTTCTAACTATATCACTTTTACTAAGAAATAATTTTCTAAACAAGGGCACTAACCTATCTCCGAAAAAGTCCATTCGATTTCCTGTATCAGTATAAAAAAAAGGGTTCCATACTTCTCTCCACCAGTTCCCGATATTTATTAAATCATTTTCAGTTATTAGAATATCTAAGATTTGATGCCCATTATTTTTAATTTCTTCCTTTGAAATTTTGGAATTTGATTTGGTAACATTCATCGCTTCTAAAAGATTAGGATGATTTAACAATTCAAAATCTTTTTCTACTTTAATAAGATTATAACCAATAAAATTCCATTCATCATCATGAAGTTCACCGTCAGAAACGTCACTGACTATAGTCAACATTAAAGCAATTTTTTCACCATCAGAAAAACTTCTTATTTTATTAAGTATATCATTTTCACCCATATCTAGCGATTACGAAGATTTTTTTTTACTTGAATTTTGCTCCAAATTATTATGGGGTAAACCGCAGTTTGGACAGAAATTCCTGTCTAAAACTGCCGGTTCTCCACAATTGCTACAATACATAATTATCCTCTTGCCGCATTACCCAAAGTAAGGTCGTTGTCTATTAAGTTCTTTGCTGTTTTGTCTTTAATTTGAACTTTTACTCCAAACGTACTCTCGAAT
>Ga0209555_10002431_pt1 | contig 13115 bp, 19 predicted proteins | sample SaaInl85LU_5_DNA_FD_184643 | JGI IMG/M metagenome (GOLD analysis project Ga0209555, IMG submission 184643) | Marine microbial communities from expanding oxygen minimum zones in the Saanich Inlet - ESP_85LU_5_DNA (SPAdes) (version 2) | ecosystem: Environmental > Aquatic > Marine > Intertidal... | reverse complement strand
GACTAATCTTGGTTGCCGCCTAGTCTTGGTTGAAGTTGAAGTTGCCGACCTGTCGGCCGTTTCAATCCAGTCGGCCGTTTCATTATTTCATTATTTCAACTCCAGGATTTCAGAATGGCTGACTCTACCACCAAACAACTGCTCAGTTTCGGGATCCCTATCAGCATGGAGCAATGCGTCCTGAACATTGGTCTCACCGACGCACAGATCGATTTTATCAACACTCATGGGGAGAACAAGGCGAACGCTGCGATCGCGACGAGGTTGGCGGCTAGCGTCTTGGACGCAAAAGGTTATCATGAGGCTGCTGACAATGTTAGGAATGCGGTTAACTTGATTAATTAATAATAGATTCCGACTAATTGTCATTACAAACTGAACAGTCACCGAATTCTCCCATTAATAGTTCATTGGAAGCTGCAATGAGTTGTTGGGTGCAATTCTCTCTGGGGTATATTTCAAACCCGATGGCTTTGAAATACTTATCCGTACCGTATAACACGTCAAAGCCATCGACATTGATTATGTGAGGGTGTAGCGACGGAAATTGGTGTGCTGTGAAGTCAATGTTGGTGTCGCCAACCTTGACCCAAAGATGTCTTGCGTTACTGACCCTGCCACATTGAGGTTTGACCCCGGCGACCATGTTGACTAGGTATATCTGTGCCGTTACGACATCACAGAAAGCCTCTGGGAAGTCTTCATTGTTCCGTTTTATAGGCTCTACGAATTTAATTAGAGACCTGATGGTGTCCAATGTTTGTGGGTCAACGCATGCACAGCTCATCTTAATTCGTGATTTTTTTTTTATGTGTCGGAAAAAATCAGTCTTGGTTGCCGTTTTACCAAGTTGGTCTAGTCTTGGTTGCGGTTGGGTTTGGTGTTCAAAACTCATTTCTCATCATGTCATACACCATGAGGAACCGGTCGTCGTCTTACTGGTGGTTTGGTGTAAGAGACTCCAACCATGACACTGTACTCAATCTTCTAAATGTTCATCCGTCCGTTAGGCATATCATCCTTCACGAGACTATTGGTAGGCTGGATAACAAGCCTTTCATTGAGGGTCTTGTTGAATTCCATTCTACTAAATCACACGATGATGTCATGAGACTTATTCCATGCTCCTTCGCCAGGAGTAATTCATCATGTGATTGGTCTTACTTCAGGCGTGGAAGTTTCTACGAGGTTGATTGCCTTCAAGAGACAACCTGGAGGACTGTTCGTTCTATCATTATCACCAACTTTAAGAGGATGTTGAGGGGGATGTTGTGGATTATCTCTAAACTCATCTCATACACCGAAGGATGACTCGATTCGTTACGCTTGATACGGAAACTACTGGATTATGCCGCAATGGTGTTGTCTCTTACGGTCATCGGATTATCGAGATTGCATGTGTTGATTTGAGTGATGGGTCGATTTTCCACAGTTTTATTAATCCCGAGGGTGTGGAAGTGTCGCCTGCTGCTTATAAGATTCATGGTATTAATCAATCCCAATTGTCTAAGTCTCCTACGTTCTCTGATATAGCTGATAGGTTCATTCAATTCATCACCGGGGCTGTTATTATCATACACAACGCCCCATTCGATATATCTTTCATCGACCAGGAGTTTTCTCTCCTTTCAAACCCTCCTAAAACGAAGTTTCATTACATTGATTCGCTTATTCTATCTAGGGAGATATTTCCTGGTCTAGACAACCGTTTATACTCTGTGGCTTCAAGACTTGGAGTTAAACCTGATTCAAAACCTCATAGCGCTCTAGCTGACGCTACCACGCTTGCTTCCATCTGGGAGGTAATTACAACCCGAAATATATGAAATAATTTACTTGGATCGATAACGGTCTGTTATCGAGTGCTGTTTGGGGTACTCCCCCATTTAAACTTGGTATGGTAACCGTGTGGGAGTGGTTACCATTTGAGGAAGTGGTTCTGGTTGCTTGGTCAGCCCTTACCACACCCCCTGAATTCGGGGATACCTTATTGGTCTGGTTGTCAGCACCCGTCACACTGTGATTGTGCGATCCTGTTGTATTGGTGGTTCCCGTTAACGCAATATCGGGGAGATTTGGCTGGGTGATGTTGATATTATTCGAGCCTAATGTTTGTCCTAGGTTGTTTCCTTGTACTAGATAAGAGTTTGTCGCGTCTGGTAGCGTGACTGGGAAACCTAGAATTAACGATAGGCCTTGTTGCGTGGGGGTTAACGTACTGATTGGCCTACCATCCAGTCGTACCCACCCCCCATGATCGTTTGTCTGAAAACAGCTTTTTACGTCACCTATATAGTCTGCTTCAAGCGCTGCCAGTTTTAACTTTTCAGCTTCGGTGAAATCCAAACCGTCTGTCGAGAGCGTTGCCAGTTTTAACTTTTCAGCTTCGGTGAAATCCAAACCGTCTGTCGAGATCGTTTCCAACTTCAACTTCAACGCATCTGTGAACGCGTTTCTGTTTGCGTTCGACTCATACAGGTCTCTTATCGATTCTGCGGTTATGGACGTCATTAGGTTTAATCGTGGTCGTGGTTTTTTTGTGAGTTGTTTCGGAGGGTCTTACCTGGTCGTAAAATCATACGTTTCCTTTTCTTTCTTCCTGTCACACCCGGCCAGCCTCTCTCACAGGCGTCTCTTTCATAAGACCCTTTGACGCCTCCCCAACAAGGCATTATGAAGGACAGCGATGGTGTGATTTACTCTTTGATTGTTACCAAAAACAAGATGTTGTTGGCTTGGGATCGTATCACATTCGTTGATTTCAACAATGATAATTTGACTCTGTATGCGATGGACGATGTTAGCTCTACCATTATCCCTTCATACTACAACTACGAACACATGATGGCTCAAGCGTCCAAGGTTAATCCTTTCAATGTCGATTGGTTGAAGTACATCGAAAGGGTTGACGGGCGCCATATACATCCTCAAGATCTTTCTTACCTGCACGATATCCTTGACGTCCTTTGGGATCAGGAGATTTTATGGGGTGTAGACGATATGACTTCAAACAGTGAGATTTTTTCTCGATTTAAGTTATTCGTTGAGGCTTTTAAACGGTTCTACGATATGGTTCTAAACGGAGGTTTGAAGCGAATGGTTCTACTCGACGATAAGGATATTGAGGCTTACGCTAATACTCTTCCTATTGATTGGGGGGTTAATTGATTTGCACGCCTGGCGCGTTGAATCTAGTTCGCGTCAACAGGCTCTTGGTTTGTGGTACGTAAGGACTAGTTGTCATCAACCTGGCTAGCGCGGTATTCTCTTTATAGATCACTTCTTGACTTGAGATACAATCGTACATGATCATAGATGGTGCTCCAACTTCAACGCGTCCATGGATTTTAATAATGATGGTGTCCCATTGTTCCGAGATGAACTGATCCACCGTGGGAGGTTCCGTTAGGATCCTCTGAAAGTTGATATCGTTGTCGATGGCGTTCAGCTTGAACTGGTATCGGTGGATATCCCTTAGTTTTCCAGTTAGATACGTTTGATAGTTGGACAAGTCCAACGCTCCGAGCGACATGGACACGGCTGAATTGTAGGTTGGTGGGATCGCTGGGAGACTTCCATCACCCGCGGGGTCTGGGTCTCCTGGGTCAGTTTCCGTGAAACTGAAGTCCAGGTTGGAGGTTGGGATTCTGGCTGCTTCCCAATAACCTTCATTTTGGTCTGCGCTGTTAACTAGTGACAGGCGCAGGGCTGTTCCTACGGGCCTGACTTGTTTCACATTGGCTCGGTCTGTTACCGTGTCAAGATGACCTTGAAATGGGGTGGGGGTTGCCTCTGGTACCGCAGGGTCATTGTCAACCCTCCAACACAACACATTAGAGGAACCTGGGATTAGTGCCAGGTATGTCGATCCTGCACTGTTACAGGTGATTTCTCCCGTGGCTCTCAATCTGATTCCAGATGATCTAGACACCTTCCCGTCTAGGAGTTTCGGCTGGGACATGCCCTTGTCGAAGGGATCCAACAGGGATTTCGTGTATGTTTGGAGAGACATCTTTACAACAATCCGGATTTTAAAATTATGAGCTGTTTTTTAACCTGCGACTTTATGTCTCCACCCGCTGTGAGGATTATGTGATATCATGCAAATTTATGTCGCCAACCACTTCGATTACCACTGACGTATAAAGAGCTTCCATATCGGGTGCGAAGGGGTTTATCAGGGTCCAACCCTAAGAATGAGCCTGCATGACCTGTAACGCCTTCACCGCAAATGTACCCTGCTATTTGAACGGAGAGCCTGATCGTCCATGGGAGGTCATGATCAACATTCCCTAAGGAACCTCCGGCAACGCTTTGTGAAACCCGGAAGTTATAGTTTTCCAATTCGGGGTATTTTACAAAATCACCGTTGTATGGTGGGGCGTTAATATACTGCATTCGATCTGCCACATCAGTGGGAAAGAAACCGTCGCCGCAGTGACCACCTGCAGTGTCTACCCGGGTCCCTCCTGACCAGCACGGTCCTGGGGATTTTCCGATACAACTGATACTACCGCCGCCGCAACTGAAACTATCCGGGTATTTCGCATCCCAAAACTGGGTCCACTTGCGTTCTTCCGCCCACCGAGCCTCGAGATAAAGGCGCGCGTCAGGGACGATGCGTGTTGTAACGCCAAACAAGTCTCTGATATGATTGATGACTTCGATGTTCCAATTATCAATTTCCTGTGCGGTTGGGTTTACTGGATCAGCAAACGGATTGACCTCGTAATATTTCTCACGGATACCCCTGATTACATATGGATTGCTCGGTCTTATGAAAGCGCAAAGTTCCTCTTTGGTCTTGTTTGTTGTGTCAAACGGGATTCCATTCCATGTGGAGGCATCCCAAATGGATTCTGTAACCCAGGTGATATCGTCTGGGTTTTGACTTAGCACTGATGGTACTGCATTCTGAACCGATGTTAGTTGATCTATGTGCTGTTTTGAAGTGGGGTAACCGGCTAGGGTGAAATCTGGGGTTGTTTGTGGTGGGACTGGAGGGTCTGGATCCGGGTCTGGATCCGGGTCTGGATCCGGGTCTGGATCCGGGTCTGGATCCGGGTCTGGATCCGGGTCTGGATCGGGGTCTGGGTCTGGATCCGGGTCTGGGTCCGGGTCTGGGTCTGGGTTAATCCCTGAAGACCCCCATGTTTCAGATTCATCTTCATATATATCCTGCTCTCTAATATCATCTGGAATCGGTTCTTCAAATGGGTTAGGCATTGATTGCTCAATTAATTCCTGGAATGTTGTTTCTCCTATTTCTTCCGGGAAACCTTCTGGTTGTAGCTGGATTGGCTCTACTGGCGGACGTTGCACACACGGAGGACGGGGCTCACACGGAGGACGGGGCTGACACACTGGCGGGCGGGGCTGACACACTGGCGGGCGAACAAACACTGGTGGTTGCTGTGTTGTTCTACATTGTCGTCTTTTCGGTTTGCATGCCGTATTGCATGCCGTATACCACCCTCCACTCCGTTTACAACCTGGCATTATTAAAATTATGATGTTACTTGAACTTGATTAGTTGTTATTCATATCAACAATCTCCAATTGGGCTTTGTGGAGCTTATGGTCTCGCATGATGATCTTCATTTCTTTGAAAGTTACGGCGTCATATAAGTACAGTTTTCCTGTTGTGTAGAGCCCTTCGGGATCGTCGATTTCAAAAACTTCGATGTCCAGGACTTCATCACCCAGAGCTTGCAACCGTACAGCGTCATCGGGTGAATGGGGTTCCAATGTGAACTTCCATACTGCGGACTTGGGACTTGGTGGTGATGGCATTTTGAAGGAGTGGTGGGGAAAAATGAGGAGAGGCTTCTTGGGTCGAAATGAGCGCGCTTAATTTCACGATTAGTGTATTGGATTGCTTCAACTTCAAGGAATATCTTAGGTCTTGCTTCAACTTCAAGTAGCGTACGTCAGCTTTATAAAATTTATTATGTATACTTTACAAGAGCCTGATATCCCTCATCTGAGAGATGTGGACCCTTTTCACGATGACGACCACCGGGTTGACTTGGTTTCTAAATTACGCAATGTTGAAGTTGTTTTCGATGTCGATGAACCTTCACACCCTGAGGAGTTCGGGGAGCTTACCGATTCTAATACTGTTATGAGCGTATCCATCCCTGAGGATCATGTCGATCCTATGGTGGACGAGGTTGTTACCGGGTCTTTGGATTCGATTGATGATTCGGTTGATGTGTTGGGGGAGGGCGAATTTCAAGTTACCGATGAAGACGTTGACGTTTCAGATATTCTCGATGTGAGCCACGACCTTGAGTTGATGGCTTCATAATATTCATAATATTAAGATGGATCAGTTTTTGTCAGAAGCTTTGGATGGCATCGATGCCGATGTTGACTCTCCTAAAGAGAAGAGGAAGAAAAAGGATACTGAAAAACTTGACGATGGGGCCCCCAAACGGAAAAAGAAGGTGAAAGTTAAGGAGCCCGAGGAGGAGGTGTCTGATACAGAAGATGAGACTGACGGTTCGAATGGAGAGAAGGTTACAACTCCTCCCGCTGATGGTGGGGGAGAGGAGTCTAAACAGAAGAGTTGGGAGTGGTCTCCAGCAAACCGTTATAATAATAATTATAACGGGGGAGGATTTAATCGTGGAGGGTTCAACAACAATAATAGAGGTGGATTTAACAACTTTAATCGTGGTGGTTACGGTAGTAACTACGGCGGGGGTTACAATCGTGGAGGTTACGGAGGTGGATACAACAATGGAGGATTTAATCGTGGAGGGTATGGTGGAGGAGGGTTCAACAATGGAGGTGGTGGTGGATTTAATCGTGGAGGGTATGGTGGAGGAGGGTTCAACAATGGAGGTGGTGGTGGATTTAATCGTTATTGATCACTTTCGTTCTCTTCTCCAGCTCATTAACCACCTTGAAACCCTCATCACTGCGTTGTTGTCATGTAGTAACCTATCTAATATCGTTGAGCTGTTACTTCTGTTTCTTATTCTGGTGTTATACGTGTGTATTTCAGGCATTGATGATTGTTTAGTTACTCTTCTCCTACGCCCGTTGGATTCTAGATCGTTGGATTCTAGATTTGTTGGAGCTCTGGGTTTACGTTTCATTTTTCCGTTCTCCCTTCTTGGTAATTGACCGCTCATATTAAACTGTTGGATAATATCTTGACGGTTCGTATTGCTTTACGCGCTTCTTCCTTAGATAAAATATACCCCTTAGATGACATTAAACCTTGTGTAGTATGGTTAAGGTTAAATGTATGCCCTAGCTCATGTGCTATAGTTCTTGATATCGACCCTTTTACAAAAGGTCTTTCTTCTCTTATAGTTGCCTTCTGCGGAGGGTTCTTTCCTCTCGATATTTTGTCGGTGTAGGCTCCAACCATTACTGATATACCTCGACCCATCGCATTCCCTTGATGTGTTATACCCGCATACGGGATGATATACACATTGAGGGAATCATCTCGTGGTTTTGTATGGCCTGTTGTTAGTTTTCTATATGCTTCTAGTCTCATCTCTCTTTCTATTACCGTTTCGTTTCTATCTGCGATTGTCAGATATCGTAGCATGTCAAGTTGTTCGTTACTGACTCCTTCTGGTCTTCTCACATCTATCAGGTCGAATTGTATCGATGCTTGGATCCATATTGAATTTATCTCTGTTACAATGTCGCTGACTATACTATTTGATACGTGGTTGGCATTCATAACCACACCGGACTTCACCGATTTATAGTCCGACGGTATGGTGAAACTTAATGGTATTCGTATCATCGTTCTGTTTATGTGCTATGGTTGCATGTTAATTTTGTCGTTGTCGTCGCTGAACAACAGCCTTGACCTGTACAGCACGTTGGTTTCGGTTTCGGTTTCGGTTTGCATTGACTCCTGCATATTACAGTGTTGCAACCCTTGCTTCTCATCACTGATTGGAATCTTTTGCACTGGTCTAGGCAGTTATCGTTATCCGCTGTCGGTACCGGCGGAAAACCGAAATCCACCGGTTCGGGAATTGAACCTGAACCTGCCGGTTGTTGGCTTTGACTTTCACCCCCACAATCCATTGCCTCCGGGACTGGTTGGGGTGCTGAAGCTCCTTGACCTTGACCTTGGGTTCCTGGGGGTCCTGGTGATCCTGGGAAACCTTGGGGACCTTGGGGACCTTGGGGGCCTGGAGGACCTTGGGGGCCTGGAGGACCTTGGGGACCTGGAGGACCTTGGGGACCTGGAGGACCTTGGGGACCTGGAGGACCTGGAGGACCTTGGGGGCCTGCAGGACCTTGATCCTGGAAAAAATCTGTTATGTCTGACACCGACATACCTTGGGAGTCTTCATCTTGTTCGTCAGGTCCTGGACTGCTTGGTAATGGTACCTCTTGCGGATTTAAATTTGAGTTGTCTTGGACACTTCCTGGTAGTGTGACGTCAGGTGGTGTTGTTGTGGTGTTGTTCAGATTCGATTGGCTTCCTTCAATCGTTTCTATGTCTTCGTCTATATCATTGTTCAGATTCGATTGGCTTCCTTCAATCGTTTCTATGTCTTCGTCTATATCATTGTTCAGATTCGATTGACTTCCTTCAATCGTTTCTATGTCTTCGTCTATATCATTGTTCAGATTCGATTGACTTCCTTCAATCGTTTCTAGATCTTCGTCATTCTGGTTTTGGGTTTCGGGTATCAAAGTTGGTTGTTCACAGTGATCGTTCTGGAATATATCTTCATGGGTTATCCTAACCCTTTTCTTACACCGGGCAGATTCTAATTCATTTTCTTCGTCTTCTTCCCGTGGTCTTTCACGTCCAAATTCAATTTCTTCTTCAGAATCAGAGTCGAAATCGAACATCCCTTCGATCATTAGTTCGCCTAGACCGTCTCCTTCTTGATCGCATAATTCTATTAGATTATCGTCTGCTTCCAATTCTAGTTCTTCACCTTCCTGTATACTGTTCAACATCGATGTTATGAGTGATTCGTTTTCATCTTCATCGTTGAGTTGTTCATTAAATGGCATGATTACTTTACTTTATGAGCGGTATCCCTTCGTTTAACACATTCTTCACTAACTTGTTCAACACCATTTGTTTTGCTCCCGACGGTAAACTCTTAAACCAGTTTTGAATTTCAGCGTTCTCCGTTTGAGGGTCCACAATAACCCCTTTAACCTCTTTCGAAAACATTATTAGGGAGTGGGCTGGTAGTATATTTTCCCATGTTTTCCATAACCACATGTACGGTATATACGACTCGAACGGCGTGAGTTTCGGTCTCGTCCCTTTGTCGATTCTTATCGTGGATGGTGATTGCCATGCTGATATCAGATCGTACATTATATGGTAGTCTGTCTCCCCTTTTGATGTCACCACCGGGCTAGACGCTGGCGCTGCAGCGTTAAACGTTACTACTTTCAATCTTTTTTTTCCTTTGGTGGCTACCGATTCCTTTTCTACCAACTTTCTATTGATTGGCATCTTATTCAACAGCATTTTTCCAACCTCTCTCGCTATGGCTCCTCCTAACGAATGGCCTGTCAGGCTTATCCCCGATTCCGGTTTCTTCTTCATCCATGATTCGACTATGTCGAAACCTTCGATGGCTCTAGGAAATACATTCCCCGACGCTATTAAATAGTCGTCATATAAATCTTTTGGTTGGTCTGTTCCCCTGAATCCTATAATCACCTCCTCTTCTTTTTTGTTTTCATACACTGCTGTCTCATAATCTGATGCTATTAACTCCCATTCATCTATATTCGGGAGCTTCTCGCTTTCATATGTTTCCAGACAGGTTAACCATTCATATTTGTGGTTTTCTATTAAGGGGTCTTCATCTCCTGGTTTATAGTTCGACTTTCTCATTATGAATCCTTTATTTATGAGTGATGGCGACGGCGAACCTTCGGTTTTATTCTGGGGTGAAATCGATGGTTACTGTGGGTTAGGGGCTGACGGAGTTATACCTGAAGATGAGCCTATGTCTTTCAATAACTCGGCTTCTATCCCAATAAGACCCGAAGATGAGCCTATGTCTTTTAATAACTCGGCTTCTATCCCAATAAGACCCGAAGATGAGCCTATGTCTTTTAATAACTCGGCTTCTATCGAGAGACCTGTGGGAGGGAGTGGTCCTGTGGATATTCTATCCGATCAATGGATGAGGCCTGAACCTGGTGTTCAAGGTGGAGAGGGATGGGTTGATCTAAACCCAGCTACCGGTGACGTTGACTTTGGTGGTGAGACCGTTTCCGTGTCAGAGTTCAATCCAACCCGACGTGAATGGGATGAAGTTGCTGTGAATGTTACAAAAGTCGGTCCCGAAGAACCCGGGCCTACCATTTACGTCGCCACCGGGACTTATGCTGATTACGGCCCCGGGGGAGCTTCTTCGACTTGTACATCTTGGACCGAAGACCCTGATAGTCTTGAGAGGTTAGGGTTCAACTCATTGGACGAATTAATATGTTCGAATGAAAAGAAAAAGATTGTTCGGGAAGTTCTGTCTATTCTCGACGCAATGACTACACCGCCTGACTTCTCAGACCCCGACATATCCGACGCTCTTAAACTCATACAGGAGGTACACCCTTTGGGTTCTCTACTCGATCTCATGAGGGCTCATATTCGTCTCGGGCAGGGTGATGTGGGAGGATACGTTCTTAACTTCATAGACTCTTTCCCTGGTGTCGGGGGAGCTCTTGCTGGATTTGTTGGAGGGATGGGTTGGTTTAACAACGCTAGACTCCCGTCTAACGTTCACAAACGTCTATTGGAAGGAATTGACGAATCGCTTAAATATGTTGCCTCCGGTTTAAGCTTTGCTGGACCACCCGGGGCTGCGATGGCTTTTCTAATATCTCTACAACGGGCTTTGATTTACTTTGGACAGGCTAGGTTTGATATGGCGACAGAAACTGCTGTTACCGCTGTAGGGAGCGCAGCCTTCGCTGCTTCGGGTATCAGTGACGCTATTACACAATCTGACAAATACAAGAAACTTACTGCAAATGTTGTTGTTAAAATGAAAAGCAGATTCCCCGCACTGCGGAAACTAACTGGTGATAAGGTTCCTTCACAATCCATGGATGTCACCTCATAAAAAATAAAAAATAAATACGTACAATGCCCGACCACGAGGATAGTATCGGCGGGGATGATTTCTTCCTAACCCCTGGTGGTGCGAGCGACTCGTTCAACAACTCCGCCTCTATTGAATTTCGACCTGGGGACGATATGGTTCACAATTCATCTACTTCAAACGACGAAAGGCCTAGTGATTATGAACCATTTCCATCTGGTGAAGTTTCCGGTTCCTTTTCAATAGAGCGACCCGACCAAACTGCAAACAATACGGCAGCGTCTAGTGGTACATGCCCCGCTCAATCTTCGGTTCAGCGTTGCATGGACGCTAGACAGAGGGCTTTGGATCTACTGAATCAGGGAGGGTGTCCAAGCTTAGTTGAAGCTGTATATCCTACCGTTATCGACGATCCACCACCTCAGGGTGATTCTTGTGTTGCTGTCACCGAACCACCACCTCAAACTAACTCTTGTGGATGTGGTCAGTGATTGATGTGGTTTCTTTATGGTATCCGTTACCTGTGGTTATCCCCGATGATGTGAAAGTTATTATTTACGATTACGCTTTTGATCCTTTCGGTGAGCCTTGGGTGTAGAACGTCCTTTAAATTTTTAAATTTTAAATGTTACAGCTTTAACGTATGTAACGATCCGTAATGGAGGGTTCCACTGTTGCTGTTGATTCTCCATCTGATGTCTATGATGTCACCTTCATTTAGGTTGGTGACCATCGCTAATATCGATACTTCAGTCATTATGTCTTTCTTTGTTGCTTTTTCGATCTCAGTTCCTTGCACTTGGGTTCCATTCACGAAAATCGATATTGGTCCGCTTGCGTTGTCGTTATCGTATTCAACCACTCCATTAAACCATACTAAGAAATCCCCTTGGTAGGTTACATCTCTAGAAAGGCCTGTTATCGGAGTGTATGTTGTAGACGATGTTGTATACCCTGCTGTCCTATTTTCTGTTACTATTAACGTTGGTGATATGGGAAGTCGTGTTAATGACTGATCGTTCAACCAGTGTCTGAATGTGGGGTACCGAGGATTTGACATTTTCGCTATATGATTCAGTTATTATTCATCCTTTTGTTGAATTGGAGTTGGAATATTTATGTGTTTTACACTTCGGTGATTTCATCATGTTCTTCTGTTTCTTCACTCCCTTCGTGGTATTCCCTGGCGTCTTCATACCTTTCCTGACTTGACACATAGAGTTCATCCCTTCGGGACACATTGTGTGATTCACTGGCTTCGAGCTGCATGAGATGCATAACATCAAGACTGCTAACGACTTGATTAAGGATCGATTCATTCTTACACCACTTGTTGATGTGTATTAGATGGCCTATCAAATTTATGATAACATCTATCAGTGATAGTATGTATACTGTTGTTAGCAATAGCATCATAAAATATGTTACCATGGACTCTTACTTCCAATTTAGGTCTATTCTTGACGATCATAAACGTTTTGCTAATACCCATAGGCGTTCTTCAGATGATGTATCTCCTAAACAGTGGGGAGCGGCTGGTTGGACTTTTATTGATAGTATCGTTGACTCTTACCCTGTTCAACCTTTAGAGGGAGATAAAATGCATATGCTTGATTTCATCAGTTCTCTAGCTTTCGTGTTACCTTGCAAGAAATGTAGGGCTAACTATTATGCTTTCACACAGAAGAATGATCCTTCTCAGTATGTTCACAGTAGGAGTAAATTAAAGTTCTGGATTGCTAGACTTAAAGAGAGTAAATAATAATTCAATTAATTTTTTTGTTATATAAAATATGTGAGTGTATTAAGTATGTAAAGTATAGTATTAAGTGTAAGTATATAAGTGTATTAAGTATGTTAAGTATAAGTATATAAGTGTATTAAGTATGTTAAGTATAAGTATATAAGTGTATTAAGTATGTTAAGTATAAGTATAAGCATGTGATCGCTCAAACGCCGCGAGGCTTAAGTAACATCGCTCAAACGCCGCGAGGCTAAAATACCTTCAGTACAGGGGGATCACAAAGAGGGGAATTGATCCCT
>Ga0209555_10002429_pt1 | contig 13119 bp, 8 predicted proteins | sample SaaInl85LU_5_DNA_FD_184643 | JGI IMG/M metagenome (GOLD analysis project Ga0209555, IMG submission 184643) | Marine microbial communities from expanding oxygen minimum zones in the Saanich Inlet - ESP_85LU_5_DNA (SPAdes) (version 2) | ecosystem: Environmental > Aquatic > Marine > Intertidal zone... | reverse complement strand
TCTTAGTGCTTCACTGTCTAAACCGTGACGCTCCTTAAACTCACGCATTTGAATGACGAGCTTGCCTCGGTGTGGCATTTCTGCGGCCGAACCTCCCTCAGTAAAAGGGTTTTCGGCGCCTTTACCAACCTGAGCAATAGCGGTTTCTACTAGCGCATTCTTACCATCGATTTGATAAATAGGATCGTTAATAATGGCATAAACTCGCTCTTCAATTGACTTGGTAAGCTCGTTAGTTTTCTCAATATCGGTTCCTTGCGGATATTCGATATAGATGATCACCTGCTTGGGCGTATTGTCTGGGAAAAATTCAATCTTGGTTCTACCCATTCCGATTGAAGCACCAAATCCCATAAATGCAACGATAAGAAGTAGCGTAGTGGCTAAGAAATAATAATATACATTTCTGCCTCTTAGAGCTATCTTCAATTGTCTTTCGTAAAAATTCTCAAGACGAACCAATGCATTATTCTGAAAACGTAGGGTTGCCTTGTAAAGGAATCCTTTATAAGCCCACATCAAGAGAACGGTTGCAATCATCAATGAACCAAATCCGCGAACTGCACCCCCGAGTAAAATAATAAACCCTCCGATAGGCACAAAAATGGCGGTTAGTTTCAATAGAAATTTGGTTGGAAGTGGCTTCTCACCAACCACCATAAACTGAGAAACCAACATCGAGTTCATAAAGATCGCAACGAAAAGCGAAGACCCTAAAACCACCGATAAAGTGATCGGGAAGAAAATCATAAACTGCCCCATTACTCCTGGCCAGGTACCTAGCGGCACGAATGCGGCCACTGTAGTCGCGGTTGAAATGATAATAGGAATAGCGATTTCTCCGATTCCTTTCTTGGCTGCCTCGATGCGCGACATCTTTTCAGTATCCATCAATCGGTAGACATTTTCAACCACTACTACCCCATTATCTACCAGCATCCCGAGTCCCATGATGAGTCCAAATAAGATCATCGTATTCAACGTGTAGCCAAGGGCACTCAAAATCATAAACGAAATGAACATCGACATCGGGATAGCGAACCCAACAAAGAGTGCATTTCTAAAACCTAGGAAGAACATCAGTACGGCAACTACCAGAATCACCCCAAAAATGATGTTGTTCACTAAATCGTCCACTTGATTAATGGTCGTGGCAGAAGTATCACTTGTAATCGTTACTTCTAGGTCTGATGGCAGAATATTAGCTTTCGCCTCATCAATAATGTCATAAATCTGCTGGGCAGCATCCACCGCATTTTGACCCGAACGCTTTTTAACATCGAGCATCACAACACGCTTTTGAGACTCTCTTGCGTAAGTGGTACGCTCCTCTTCTTTAAAGCTTACTTCTGCGATATCTCTTAAATACACCGAACCATTTTCAGCCTTAACCACAAAGTTTTCAAGCTCTGATGGGTCTTCAATTTCTCCTAGAATTCTAATGGTTCTGCGCTGTCCACTTGAGACCATATTACCCGCAGAAAGCGTCATATTTCCATTAGCAATCGCTCCAAGAATATCATTAAAACTCACCTTAGATGCCATCATCTTGTAAACATCTACAGCTACCTCTACCTCCTTGTCTTGCGCACCTCGGATATCGACCTCTTTAATTTGTGGAAGATCTTCAATGGCATCCTCTAAATATTCGGCATAGGACTTTAATTGCTCGGTCGTATAATCGCCTTTGAGGTTTACATTCATGATAGGCTGAGACTCCGCAATATTTAGATCAAAAACATTAGGCTCAACCTTTGCTCCATTAAAAACGGGCCAATCTTCGCTTGCCTTTTCGATGTCTACCTCATTTTGAACGCGGACCTTAGCCTCAGCGATAGTCACTGACTCTTCAAATTCTACCATAATCATCCCGTAGTCTTCTTGAGAAGTACTGGTGAATTTGGTAACGTTTGAAATATTTTTAATTCGGTCCTCTAGTGGGTCAATCACTAGTCGCTCGATATCTTCGGCGGTATTGCCAGGATAAACCGTACTTACATAGATCTTGGTCTCAATTACCTCAGGAAATTCTTCCCGCGGCATCGCAAAGTACGAGGCAAGACCTACGGTGAAGAAAAGGGCAATTAACACATAGATAATCGTTGGGTTATCTATCGCCCAAGAAGCTAAGCGATATTCCTTATTCGCGTTTTTTGATGCTTTATTCATCACTAATTAGTTTAACCACTTTACTGGTTGATTGTCTGACACCTTTTTTGCCCCTTCAGTAATAAGTAGCGCTCCCTTTTCAACTCCTTCTAACACTTCAATAAGGTCCTCTGAAGTTTTTCCAGTTTCAATGATTAGACGTTTGGCAATGTATCCTTCAGTCGACTTTTCTAGAGCAAAACAATACTGCTGACCCTCTGCATTTTCTGAAACCACTGACTGAGGAATCATAATCGCCGACTTATTTGAATAATCATTTATTGCAACCGAAGCCATTAAATTAGGTCTAATAAAGCCGCTATGATTATCAAGAGGTATCTCGACCGTAAACGAACGATTACTAGGGTTGATCACCTTACTAACTCTTGCAATTCGTGCATCGACCTCTTCCCCAATAGCAGATAAATTCACACGAACTTTAGAACCCTCACTGATAGAGGTAATATGAGTCTCAGGCACATCTACCTCAACATATACCTCATCGATATTTACCACTCTAAACAGTTCTGAACCCATACCTGGGGCAACGATGGTTCCCGGCTCCTTAAAAATCTGATCTACGGTTCCATCAAAAGGAGCACGTACTATCGATTTCTCTGCTTGAAGACTTAAAGCATCGACGGCTTTTTCTGCCGATTCAAATTGGGTTTTAGCTTGAAGAAATTGAATTTCTGATCCAATATTTTGAGACCAAAGACGCTCTTGACGATTAAAAACGGTTTCTGCAAGTAGTAGTTGAGATTTTGCTTGCGCAAGCTGTGCCAAGAGCCCGCCGTCATCAATTCGAGCAAGCACCTGATCCTTTTCTACCTTCTGCCCCTCAACAACCAAGACCTCTAGTAATTGACCAGGCATTTCAGGATAGACATTAATGTTTTTCATGGTTTTCACTGTACCTTGAAAAGAGGTGAAGTGATTAAACTCTTGCGGAGTAACCTCATAAGTAGCAACAAGCGGCAAACTTGCTGATTTATCGAGAGAAGCAATAACCACATCTAATCGTTTTATATCCGCATCGAGGGCATTACGCTGTGCAGATAGCTCGGTGCGTTTTGCTCTTAAAAGACTTTCATCGTTTGAGGCGATGAGCTCATCAATAGATCCTGACGATTTTGATTGACAAGAAACGCTAACAAGACCTAGCGTCAATAGTAAAGTCGAAATAGTTGATTTCATAATAGGTGGTTAAAGCGATTCGTTTAAAAAGTTTGCTAAATCAGTATGTGAGGTCACTACCGAAACAAGAGCAGACAGATACTCTTGCTGGGCAGCAAAAAGCTGTAATTGTGCTTCGCGAAGCTCAAAACTACTCGCCATACCCTCTTTGAATTTGATTTCATTCTTATCAGCAATGCGCTGAGCGAGATCTAAATTGTCTTTGGTGGTAACTACCTGTTCACGTGCCAAGGTTAATGCACTGGTCAGGGTCTCGAATTGTAATCTTAACAATCGTTCAGTCTCTGTTTTGGTATTTTGAGCCTTTAAATCAGCAATCTTTGCTCTCTGAGTATTCGCAGATCGAAGGAGTGAACTGAAAAGTGGGATTTGCAGGTTTACCCCCAAAATAGCTGTATTGAAGTACTTTTTATCGGGATCTAAAAAATCAAAGGTGTCTCCGAATGCATTAGCTCCTAAACTGAGACTACTACTTAGCGTAGGTAAAGCTTTACTCTTGGCCAATTTCAATTCAAGAGAGCGCTGCTCGGTTAGATTCTGAACCATCCGATAATCGACATTCTTATTTAGATCAAAATCGGTTGGGATTTCTTCAACCATTTCAATACCCACTAAGCGCTCTAGTGTATCGAGTAGGTATAACGGATCATTAATCTCTCTACCCATCATTACGTTCAACATCTGCTTGCTAATCTTAGCCAAGCGATAGGCATTACGCTCATTACTCTGTAGGGTTTTAAAAGTAAGTCGCAACTGATCGACAGTTTCTTCTTCACCTAACCCATTTTTCAAAAGCGCTGTAGCTTCAAAAAGGTTTCGCTCAATCTGTGCTACATTTTTTGAGAGCAATTCAGCACTTTGGGCAGCCATAAGCGCATTAGCATAGGCCGAGACTATTGATGCCCTAACCTCTAATGCAGTTTTGTCGTAGGCGTTTTGAGAATACTCTAAAAAGGTTCTGGTCGCTTGTACCCCAACAACATAAGAACCATCAAAGATGAGCTGATTCCAAGTTACCGATGCGTTTAAACTTTGCGGTTGCCCAAAAACCACCTCTGAAAATGTTCCAGGTTCACCACCGAAAAATTCAGCAGGAATTTGTGCTACGGGCTGCTTTAATTGATTCTGGTAATTTACTGAACCTTGAATCTGCGGAAGTCCAGAAGCAATCGTTGCCCATTTTTGCGCCAATGCATCCTTTTTGTCAGCAGCAGCATTTTTCATTGATGCATTTTCTATTAACGCATAATCTACTGCTTGCTCTAGGGTAAAGCTCGAGATAGTTTCTTGACCAAAGGTCGATGCGCTAACTAAAAAGACAAGTACTTGAAGGGTCTTTTTCATTCTTGATTGTTGATTAAATAGGTTTCTAGATATGCTGCTCCTTTTGCAGTGGCAATACCTCTGACATGATAAATAATGTGTTGAAAAATTAACTCCTGCGTATTGAAGAGTTTCTCAGGAAATTCTTGGGGATCTCTAAGTGAGAAATAGGTAAAAAAGTAAAGTCTAAAAATCATCTCGGGATTCATATCGTCTCGATAGACTCCTAGTTCAATTCCTCGACGGATATTCGACATCAAAAAGTCTCTCATCATCATAAGTTGTTCATCTTTCAAACGTTTAAAAAGCGCAGGAAAATATTTCTGAAGCTGATATTGAGGAGAACTCTTTTCATTCTTCAAAAAGCGACGAACAATTTGACGTACCTCAAATAGCTCATCGATCGGATGCAGTTCCTTCGTCGCTAGCTGATCAATGCTAGAGTTAATCGTACTGCAAAGATGAAGGGTTGAACACTCGACTAGGTGAGACTTATTTTCAAAAAAGGAATAAATCGTCTTCTTGGAGATCGCCAGTTCTTTGGCAAGATCATCCATGGTAACGCTCTTGAAGCCTAAATCCAAGAACATTTGAGTGGCTTTATGCAGAATTTCCTTTTTCAAGGCTGCAAAGATACGATACCGGAAACTTTTAAAACGAAAAAAGTTTCCAGAGTTAATAATTATTTAACGAAAAGACCACCGCCAATTTTCTCCTACTTTTGTGAAAACATGCCTATGGAAGCCTTTATCCCGTATCAGAAAGCAATCGTTACTTATTTAGAAGCGTACTCGAGCGAAAAAGAACCTAGAAATTTATACGCTCCGATTGAATACATATTGAACTTAGGAGGAAAAAGACTTCGACCTTCTTTAGTCCTTGCAGCAGCAGAATTATATGGGGTTCATCATGAAAAGGCATTGCCAGCAGCGGCAGCCATCGAAGTCTTTCACAACTTCACCCTAGTACATGACGATATTATGGATGAGGCTGCGCTTCGAAGAGGGGAACCAACCATTCACCAAAAATGGGACCTCAATACGGGCATTCTCTCTGGAGATGCAATGCTCATTGAAGCCTATCGATATTTTGAGAACTACCCACCTAGCCTGGCCCTCTCCCTTTTAAAACTCTTTAACAAGACTGCACTAGAAGTTTGCGAAGGACAACAATACGACGTTGATTTTGAAACGAGAACAGATGTATCCGAATCAGAATATCTACAAATGATTCAGTATAAGACTGCGGTACTTCTGGGTTGTGCCTTACAAATGGGCGCACTAATCGGCGATGCTTCTGAAAAGGAATCAAACCACCTATATCAATTCGGGCTACTGTTGGGTACTGCCTTTCAAATACAAGATGACTATCTAGATGCCTTTGGATCTCCAGAGAATTTTGGAAAGACAGTAGGCGGAGACATTATTGAGAACAAAAAGACGCTACTCTACATCAAAGCTTTTGAACTCGCTAATGAGGAGCAAAAAAATGTGCTTGAACTCGCCTATCAAGATCAAACCGAACAAAAGGTCGAACGAGTGAAAGAATTATTTGTAGCTACCGGAGCCGAGGCCTCGGTAAAACAAGCGGTACAAGCCTATACTGAACTATCCTTAAAAGAACTTGAAAAATTGAGTATCGCAGATAACAAGAAGGAACTTTTAACTCAATTTGCACATTCATTAATGGTTAGAAACCTTTAAAAAGCCACCTGAAAAAGGCTTTGATGAATGGGATAGGTCGATTGGCCGACATGATCGATAGCTCTTGCAAAAAATGAGTTTTCTCGTCTAAGAACTGAAGAATTAACTGCGGTTGACGCTTTTCAAAAAGACGCACAAAAAGTCTTGAACCCGCTCCATTTTTTCGATCCAATAGATCAAGCAGTAACAGGTCGTACAACCAGAAACGATCTTTAAACTTTAATTTCGGAAGTCTCTCAGGGTCTTTCTCGACAAGATCAGCAATTTGCTTTACCCTTTGCAGACTTCGATTGAAAGCGAAACCTGTCGAAGGCTTGGCCCATCCGCCATTGAGACCAATAGGTAATACTCGGGAAGACAAAGGTCGCCACAGCGGATGCGAACTCATAGGTATACTCCCCTTTTCTCTAGAAATCACCTTGTAGTCTGAAATCTCTTTCAGAGTGAGATATTCATGTATTGCTTCCTCATACTCTGAATCTTTTAAAGGTTGATGAGAAAACAAGGTATACTCAAAAAGAGCACGAGTCGCTGAAGTGGGAAGTACGTACATGAAACGGGTATTTCCTTTCTGCGGAACACTAAAATCCATAAAATCTGCTTTACTCGCATCGAATACCTCTTGATTCGTTTCAATTTCAAGACCGATGAAATGCTGTTGTAAAACCGGATATCTAGAACCTGCAAGCCGATCATAACTAAATCTAGAGTCAAAACAAATCTTAGCCGACTTAGACCCCCCTGAAGACAAGTGTATATGAGCTAAATCCTTGTTGCTCTCAATGTGTTCGACCTCATCCAGAACAAAATCAATTTGAGGATGATTTTTTAAAATCGGCCGGTAGTGATCGTGGAAGTCAGCACCTTCTATACGGTTATAGGTGTAGGGATGAATTGAGGCGTACGGTTTGTCATTTTCATCGCTAACAGCAATATGAGTGTACTTGTGTTTAACCAGAAAGTCTAAGGAGTGACCCGTTTCAGCCCAAAAGCACCAAGTACGATTACGGTAATCTCCACCTTCTCGATCGACAATCAGTACTTTTTTAGTCGATAAACTAGGTCGATTAACCAGCTCCATAGCTAGCAAGGTGCCTGCAGCACCCGCACCGATTATCGCAAAATCATAGCTCATTTTAGTAAAGATAGTGTTTCAATTCATCGAAATCTATTAGTTTTGTATATCAAAACAAATTTAATGGAGGCGATCTTCTCTTATTTTGAACAGCTCAGCCCAGTGCGCGCAGCATTCTATGCTACTCTTTTTACTTGGGGAGTCACTGCTGCCGGTGCAGCACTCGTCTTTCTATTTAAAACCATGAACCGAGCAGTGCTTGATGGGTTTTTAGGGTTCACAGGAGGAGTTATGGTGGCTGCTAGTTTTTGGAGTTTGCTCGCTCCAGGTATCGAAATGAGCGAAGGCGAAGGCTTTATCAAAGTAATTCCCGCAGCTGTTGGTTTTATATTAGGTGCTGCCTTCATCTTTGGTTTAGATAAGGTATTACCTCATATACACATCAATTTCAAAGAGGATGAGAAGGAAGGGATTAAAACTCCCTGGAGAAGGACCACCCTTCTTACGCTTGCAATCACGCTTCATAACATTCCTGAAGGGCTCGCAATTGGGGTATTATTTGGTGGAGTAGCCGCTGGTTTTGAGGGTGCTACCGTCGCGGGGGCAGTAACACTAGCTCTTGGAATTGGTCTTCAAAATTTCCCAGAAGGTTTTGCGGTTGCAATGCCACTGAGAAGACATGGACTAAGTCGATTTAAAAGCTTTTTGTACGGCCAATCTTCAGCCCTTGTAGAACCTATTGCCGCAGTGGTTGGAGCATGGGCAGTAATGACCTTTGAACCCATTCTTCCCTACGCCCTCGCATTCGCAGCTGGAGCCATGATTTTTGTAGTGGTAGAAGAAGTAATCCCAGAAACCCAACGAGACAAATACACTGACATTGCTTCAATGGGATTCATCATAGGATTCGTCATCATGATGACCCTTGACGTCGCATTAGGTTAACCATTTTCTGCAAGAAATTCGATAACTTGTAAGAAGCTAAAACACGCTTCTTATGAGATCCTTATTACTCCTTGTTTTTACAGCATTTGGCCTGTGCGTTTCGGCACAAGAATCCTTCCAAATGATGGATATCTTTCAGCTACAATATGCCAATGACGTACAAATTTCTCCTAATGGTAAACATATTGTGTATCGTAAAATGGGATTTGATCTCATTGAAGACCGTGCCACAGGAAACCTCTGGATTTATGAAATTGAAACCGGTGCTCATTATAAATTAACGCCTTTCGATCAGTCTGAATCAAGCCCGAGATGGTCTCCGAATGGAGATCGAATTGCCTTCACGGCAAGTGGTACGAAAGGCTCCGAAATTTACATTTACTGGGTCGCTCAGCAAAGTCTCGCACGAATCACTCAACTCAGCCAAAGTCCTAGTAATTTATCGTGGTCTCCTACTGGTGAAGAAATTGCTTTTAGCAGTTTTGTTCCAGAGGCTCCGCCTATTGTAGCGAAGATACCCGTCGCGCCCAAAGGGGCTAAATGGGCTCCCAAACCAAGAATTACCAATCGACTAAAGCATGAAGCAGATGGTAGAGGATATATGCCACCAGGATTTACGCATATTTTCAAGGTAAGTGCCTCAGGAGGAGCCGTACAACAGTTGACTGAAGGTCGTTACAATCACAGAGGGCCCATTAGCTGGTCGGCAGAAGGAAATGCACTCTTTTTCTCCGGAAATCGCAGCGATGACTGGGAGTACGATTTTAGAAACTCTGAAATCTATACCGTTTCAAGCAGTGGTGGTAAGGTCACTGCAGTTACTCATCGAGATGGTCCTGATGGTAATGCCACCATTTCTCCTGATGGAAAGAAAATCGCCTATCTCGGATACACAGATAAAAGAGAGGCTTTTCAAAACACCCAGTTACATATCATGAATCTAGATGGGGCTGACATTGAAGTTATCAGCGACCATCTCGACATCGATATTAGCGCAATCGCTTGGGATGCCAAATCTCAAGGACTGTATATCAGTTATGACCATCACGGTAATGGAAAAATCGCCCACTTATCGTTGGGTAAAAAACTTACACCCTTGGCCGAGAATCTCGGAGGTACAAGTCTTGGTCGTCCGTACGGTTCAGGAATGTTTAGCGTTTCAAATAATGGTACTCTGGCATTTACTCACTCTACACCAGACCATCCGGCCGACCTTGCCATCGTTTCAAAGGGCAAAACGAGACGATTAACGAATTTGAACAAAGCTCTATTTGAGCAAAAAACCCTGGGAAAAGTTGAGGAGGTATGGTACCACTCATCGATAGACGGTAGAAATATTCAAGGATGGGTGGTGTATCCGCCTAACTATGAAGCTTCAAAGAAGTATCCGGTAATGGTTGAAAATCACGGGGGTCCTATTCTTAATTACGGAGATCGTTTTTCTATCGAAATGCAACTATTTGCATCGGCGGGATACATTGTCTTTTATCCCAATCCTAGAGGAAGCACCAGCTACGGAGAAGAATTTGCTAATCTCCTACTGAATAACTACCCCGGCGAAGATTACAATGATGTAATGGACGGAGTTGATGCTCTTATCGAAAAGGGAATCGCTCATGAAGACGGGCTCTTTGTAACGGGCGGAAGCGCAGGTGGAATCATGTCTGCATGGATGATAGGTAAAAACAATCGATTCGAAGCTGCCGCTGTTGTCAAACCGGTCATGAACTGGATTTCAAAATTACTAGTAGCCGACAACTATTATGGCTATGCCAATACCAGGTATCCTGGACAAGTCTGGGAAAACCCCATGAATTATTGGAGTTTTTCACCCATTTCGCTCGTTGGCAACATCGAAACACCTACGCTAGTTATGGTAGGAATGGATGATCTTAGAACCCCACCTAGCGAAGCTAAGCAGCTTTATCACGCACTGAAACTTCGCAAAAAAGAAACCGTACTTGTTGAGATACCCGAGGCTAGTCACGGTATAGCTAATCGTCCTTCGAATCTAATGACTAAAGTGGCGCATGTGGTAGCCTGGTTTGATAAGTATAGAAATTGGTAGACCTGTGAAATTCATCCTCCTATGTCTAGCCGCTGTATTGGCGGTTACTAATTATCAGCTCGAGATAGCCGTCACCCTACCTGAAAACGCGACGGGTAAGCTGCACCTAGTGATCTATGACAATGAAAACGACTTCTTAGGAGAAAAGGGTGAATTAACCGTTTATGACCTCGCTGAACTTCGCGACCACCCTACGATTAAGCTCAACCAGGTCAAAGAAGGAACCTATGCATTTGTAGCGTTTATCGATGAAAATAACAATGGAGTAATGGACAAGAACCGCCTAGGCATTCCCAAAGAACCTATTGGTTTCTCGGTTTCTAAAATGGGCTTATTTGGACCTCCCTCTTTCAAAAAGGCCAGCTATAAAATACCCGGCACAAAAAGCGTTGAATTGGTTATTGAGCGTTTTTAGTGACAATTACAATCCTCTCCACAGCCCGTCTTCTTTTTTGTAAAGCGTAGCACTAGATAGATAACCGCTGCTACCAAAACTGCTAATACGATGAATTCTTGTAAGCCCATCAGATCAGGGTTTGGTAAGCGATGAATGCAGACAGATAGGCTAAAAGGGTCATATACCCCAGCTGAATCAACGGCCATTTCCAGGAGTTAGTTTCTTTGCGAACTACTGCAATAGTACTCATACATTGCATGGCAAATGCATAGAAGAGTAGTATTGAAACTCCAGATGCAAGATTGAAAATTGGCTTACCCAACGCGTCGGTTTCAAGTGCCATTCGACCAGCAATCGTCGATTCACTTTCTTCTCCAACACTGTAAATCGTGGCCAAGGTTCCTACAAAAACCTCTCTTGCAGCGAATGATGTAATTACAGCAATACCAATTTTCCAGTCATAACCCAAGGGTTTCACCACAGGTTCGATAATCTTACCGAGCGTACCTATGTAACTATGCTCTAGTTTATAGCTGGATATCCTGTGAGATAAGTCCTCATCACTTATATCTAACCCTTGCTGCTGTATTTGTTGAAGCACTTCTGCTTCTGCGTTCTTAAAAGAAGCACTGTATCCGTTCGAACCTAAGAACCAAATAACTACTGATAAGGCAAGGATAATCTTACCCGCTTCTAAAACGAAACTCTTCGTCTTTTCGAAGACCGTAAAGGCAACATTTCTAAGCTGAGGCGGCTTAAAAGTTGGCATCTCGATCATAAAAAACGATCGGCGTTCAATGTTTAATCCTCTATTCAGAATAGCAGCTGCAATGATAGCCGCTAAAAACCCTAGGAGATACAATCCTGTAAGTACTAGTGCCTGATAGCCTAGACCCAAAAATCGACCTTCGGGGATCACTAGAGCGATAATAATCAGATAAACAGGCAGTCTCGCAGAACAAGTGGTAAAGGGCACGACCATAATAGTAATGAGTCGCTCTTTCCAATTTTCAATGGTTCTGGTGGCCATTACGGCAGGAATCGCACAGGCCATACCCGACATTAAGGGTACCACGCTCTTACCGCTGAGACCAAAAGGCTTCATGATGCGGTCCATTAGAAAAACCACACGAGACATGTATCCACTCTCTTCGAGTATCGAGATAAATAAAAATAAAAATGCGATTTGCGGAATAAAGATGACTACACCTCCAACTCCTGCAACAATACCTTCGGCCAATAAGTCGGTAAGCACCCCAGAAGGTAAAGTGGCTTTGATCCATTCACTAGCCGAGGCGAAGAAATGATCAATGGCATCCATCGGATAACTACTGAAATCAAAAATGGCCTGGAACATGGTGAATAGAATCACAAAGAAAATGAGGTAACCGAAAACCTTGTGAGTAAAGATCCGATCTAAGACTCCTTGTAGACCATCTGCCTTCGAGAGGTCTTTACGATAACCTTGCTTAAGTGCCCCGTTAATATGCTTATAGCGAAGAACCGTCTCTCTGTGCTGCATTTTTTGAAGTTCGGCCTTCGATTTGGTACTAAAAGTAGATCGATCTGGTACCACCTTCTTCTCGATAGGCATGAAGTTGACGTCTTGAGTAATCGCAAGCCATAACTTATAAGCATCAATCTTCGGGAAAGTGGTTTTTAAATTCTCAAAATACGCCTTATCAACTTCAGTAATATCCAAGCTCGATTGGTCTGATATCGATTGATAATCAGAAAGAATCGCTTTTAAGTCTTCAATTCCGGTATCGTTTCTTGAGCTGAGTAGCGCAATACGTGTATCTAGGGAAGATTCAAGGGCAGGAACGTCAATTTCGATCCCTAAGCGCTTCATCCGATCAGACATGTTGATCACCAGGACCGTTCGAAGACCCAAATCCTTAATCTGAGTGAACAGTAGAAGGTTACGCTTTAAATTTTCTACATCGGCAATCACCACAACTACATCGGGAAAGTCGGGATCTCTTCGATTTAGAAGAATCTCTACGGCCACACTCTCATCTAAAGAGGTGGTATTCAAACTATAGGTTCCTGGCAGATCATAGATGGTAGCACTTAGGCTAGGTCCTAAAGAGCAGCTACCCGTTTTCTTTTCAACGGTAATACCTGGATAATTACCTACCTTCTGACGAAGTCCTGTAAGTGCATTGAAAATAGAGGTCTTACCCGTATTTGGGTTACCTATGAGTGCTACTTTCAAGGGATTACTCATTGCTAGAGATCTAAATAGATTAAGCTCGCTGTT
>Ga0209555_10002426_pt1 | contig 13130 bp, 9 predicted proteins | sample SaaInl85LU_5_DNA_FD_184643 | JGI IMG/M metagenome (GOLD analysis project Ga0209555, IMG submission 184643) | Marine microbial communities from expanding oxygen minimum zones in the Saanich Inlet - ESP_85LU_5_DNA (SPAdes) (version 2) | ecosystem: Environmental > Aquatic > Marine > Intertidal zone... | reverse complement strand
AAAAAAATATTACCGATACTACTTGCCATGGTTCCCCTATGCCATTGAGCAAATAAACTTAACAAATTATGATTTAATTATATCGTCTTCATATGCTGTAGCTAAAGGTGTTCTTACTCATTCAAACCAGGTACATGTCTGCTATTGCCATAGCCCCATGAGGTATTTATGGGATTTATACTTTAGCTATATTCCGAAATCGAAATGGTCTAACTTTCCAATAGCCTATTTCATGCGTCATTATATAAGCAAACTAAGACAATGGGATGTCATATCAAGCAATCGAGTAGATGCTTTTATTGCTAACTCAAATAATATTGCTAAAAGGATTAAAAAAGTTTACCGCAGAGAATCTACTGTCGTTTACCCTCCGCTATTTACCGATAAATTCCCATTAGTTAGCTTGAAAGAAGATTATTATGTATCTGCATCTAGGTTAGTACCTTACAAAAAAGTAGAATTAGCAATACTTGCATTTAAAAAATTGCCCAACAAGCGATTAAAGATTATTGGGGATGGACCAGAATATCTCAAATTACGTCAATTGGCAAAAGGCTCCCCAAACATTGAGATGCTGGGATTTTTAGAGGAAGCCGATTTCTCGTCAGTAATTGGTAAAGCAAAAGCCTTCATTAATTCTTCGTTTGAAGATTTTGGAATTGCTCCTGTAGAAGCCCAAGCATGTGGTACTCCTATCATTGGTTATGCAAAAGGTGGAGTTTTAGAGACAACAATTGAAAATAATACAGCTATTTATTTTCATGAGCAAACACCTGAAGCTATTATTGAAGCAGTAGAAAAGTTTGAAAAAGCAACCTTGTGGACTGCTCAAGAAATACATAAATATGCAAGTTCATTTAATAATGAGAGATTTGCAAAAGAATTCACCAAAGTTGTAGAGCAGTGCTTGTCAAGTCATTTTTAAAACAAAATATATTTCTACTATTTAGTTGCCTCTTAGTAATTATGCTTGTTTTTTCTAGGAAGGCAACACCTTATTTCATTGGATTTTGGTTTTTGTCTTCAATTTATGATCACTTTCAGCATCCTAATTTTTCATTTAGAATAAATCTAAAGTGGACACTATTAATTACTTCCCTGTTTATTGTTTATTTGGTATTTTATTTATTTTCGGACTTCTCAAAAGAGGCATCTAAAGCCTTGGAGATTAAAGCCTCGTTTCTAGTCGTTCCGTCGGCACTCCTTTTAAGAAAAAAACAAATTTCAAAAAAAGAACTTCAGCTTATTTTTTTATCCTTTCAGGTAGCATGCTTGTGTTCTGCCACCTATTTGATATCCAAACTAGTCCCTGCATTATTAAACCAATGGAATTTCCTTAAACCTGAAGAGTTTACATATGCAATTAGAACTTTCATGGAAAACACCTTAGGTATTCATCCTACCTACCTCAGCATCTATTATTTATTTTCCATCTATTTAGTAGCAACAGCGCAGGGAATAGAGCTAATTACGACAAATCGAAGGATAATTATAGCATTCAAAATATTCGCTATTATTTTATTATCAACGATTTGTATACTAATGGTAGCAAGAGCTCCATTATTAGCTTTTGTTTTCAGCTTAGTTGCTGTGGCCACACTAAAAAACTGGAAAAAAGGATTATTTTCAATGCTTATTGCTGCGATAGTAAGTATAGCTTCTATTGCTTTAATACCATCTATTGGGAATCGATTTAAAGAGGTGATCGAATCTGAGGCGATTAATGAAAAAACAAATTCGGTGAACTCATCAAACTTACGAAAAAGCATACTTAGCTGCTCAAAATTAATAATTTCAGACAACTGGCTCGGTGGTGTTGGTTTGGATAATGTTCAAAAAGAGCTAAATAATTGTTATGATACCTATGGTAATAAAGAATTATCAAATAGAAATTATAATTCTCATAATCAGTATTTTGATGTAATTCTATCGTTAGGTATATTGGGGTTTATTCTTTTTATTATTATACTTATTTTCCCCTTTTTTGGATTAGATGCGTTTAATTATTCGAGTTTTTTATTCTTTAAACTATTTATGCTTATTTGTTTTGTAACCGAAAATATACTTAACAGGCAACACGGAATTGTATTCTTCGTTGTATTCAATTGCTTATATATTTCTAATTATTTATGGTTTAAAAATCAATTATCGAAACCCAAGATGAACGAAAACATATTTCTGGAATCTTTAGATAATCAATAACTTTACCATCATTTTCAATTTTCACCCTTGAACAATTTAAAAAAATCACTACCCACTTCAATTTTTTATTTCTTTAACCTAGTTTGGATTCTTTCCCTTAAGAACCTAAAATTGCGGTATAAAAATTCTATTCTTGGATTTATGTGGAGTTTATTGACCCCACTTCTCTACCTAGCTATTTTCACCTTCATTTTTAGTAATGCTTTCCCTGATGTGGAGAACTATCCGCTCTATGCATTAACTGGGCTTATTTTTTGGAACTTTTATAGCAATGCTACTACCACAGCAATTAATTCCGTGATTAACAGCCGAGGAGTATTGAAGTCTATAAAAGTAGAGACCATTGCTTTACCAATTTCTGAAGTCGCAACTTCAATCATAAACCTACTCTTTTCATTTATTCCATTTGGAATACTGATGGTCTTATTTGATGCCTCTATAGGCTTCGAAACGTTGCTCATCTTTATTGTAATACTACTCTTTTCGTTATTTACATTAGGTATAGGACTTTTTGTTTGCGCTTTTAACGTTTACTTTAGAGATGTTGGATTGCTTTATACCTCTCTTACTCCGGCATTGTTTTATTTTACACCAATCGCTTATTCTACTAGTTTGGTTCCAGGTCAGTTTCAACTACTCATTAAATTAAACCCGTTGTATCACTTTATGGACATATTCCGAACCATATTGTATTATAACGAAGTGCCTAGTTTACAGTCTTGGGGAATAATTACTGGTATTACAGCAGTATTTTTTGGTGCAGGCATATTGGTATTTAAAAAACTAGAAAAGGGATTCATTTCAAATTATTAATCAATGGAGGAAACAATTACAAATCGAGAAGTAATCATTGAGGCGAAAGATCTTTCTGTTGGTTTTTTAGTTACCAAACATGGAATCAATAATTTTAAGGATTTCCTACTTACAATGGGAATCAAGAAGTTGTTTGAAAACAAAGAAGTTTTAAATGACTTTAACTTAAAAATATACAAGGGAGAGTGTTTTGGAATAATGGGACGAAATGGCTCCGGAAAGAGTACGTTCTTAAGGGCTATTTCCGGAATCATGAAGCCAAACAAAGGAACCCTCTCCGTAAATGGTAAAGTGGCTCCAATGATGGCATTAGGGGTTGGTTTAGAACCTGAGCTCACCGGTTTAGAAAATATAAAGCTATTGGGTACCCTTATGGGACTAACCCAAAAAGAAATTAAAGATTCCTTAAATGCAATTATTGAGTTCTCAGAGCTCAACGATTATGACATCAACTCTCAAGTAAAACGATACTCTCAGGGGATGTTGGCTAGATTGGCTTTTTCAATCACTGTGGCCAAAGACCCAGAAATCTTAATTGTTGATGAAGCATTAACAGTTGGGGACCTTGGGTTTAAGCAAAAATGCGCAAAAAGAATAGAAGAAATCCGAAAAAATGGTAGTACCATTATTTATGTTTCACACCATTTAGAAGACATTAGGAGCATCTGCAAAAGAGCTTGTTTTATTAAAGATGGGAAAGTCTTAAAAGTTGGCCCGATTGAAGAAATCTCCGATTTGTATGAATTAGAGATGGCTAAAAAGAAGGGAAAATAAAAGGAGATTAAATCGATTACTACAGTGGGACTAATAGGAAAAATAAGAGAAGTCATCGGTCGTCAGACTTTTATGCAAAGCCAAGAAAAATGGAGCTTTCACAGGTTCATGGTTTTTTTCTTTTCAATCGACGGGTTTAAAAAAATGATTCGTTTTGCAGGCAAAGTTCTGCGGTATGTTTGGAGGAAGTACTTTGGTGGTCCGCAGACAGAAGATTTGGTTTACGCCAAATGGAGAAAGAAAAACATGCCAAAGAAAAAGGACTTTGAGGCATATGCAGCCAATGTAGAAGAATTAAAAAGTCAGCCATTATTTTCTATTATTCTACCTGTTTATGAGCCCAACATATCCTATTTCAAGCAAGCTATAGATTCAGTACTAACACAGGTTTACACAAACTGGGAACTGTGTATTTCAGACGACTGCTCATCCAACAATGAATTAATTAGCTACTTAAACGAGCTAGAAAAAAATCCAAAAATTAAAGTCCACTACAGAACTACTAACGGGCATATATCGGCCAATAGTAATTCCGCATTATCGATGGCCACCGGGGACTATGTTTGCTTTATGGATCATGATGATTTGCTGACGAAAGACGCACTGTATCAATTTGCGGTAGCAATAAATGAAGATCCCTTAGCAGATATCCTATATTCTGATGAAGATAAGATTACCAACAAAGGCCGCTTTGTACAGCCAAACTTTAAACCTCAATGGAGCCCTGACACCTTTTTATCAAGAAATTACTTAGGTCATTTTGTAGGGCTTAAGAAATCAATTATTGATCAAATTGATGGATTTAGACTAGGTTTCGAAGGTAGCCAAGACTATGATCTTTTACTACGAGCAACTGAAAAAGCAACTTGCATCAAGCGAATACCCAAAATCTTATACCATTGGAGGATGCATGAGCAATCAACTGCCATGAATGAAGACGCAAAAGATTATGCTTTTTTAAGCGGTGTAAAAGCGCTAGATGAGACGTTTCAAAGAAGAGGTATAGATGCTAAAGCTACCCTACAGAAAGGAAAGCCAGGTTTTTATCGTATTCAGTATGCACTAAAGTCGGAGCCAAAAGTTAGTATTATTATCCCTACCTATAATAACTCTGCGGTACTAAGCACATGTATTGAATCTATATTTAAGCTAACCTCTTACCCAAATTTTGAGATTGTGCTCATCAACAACAATAGTACAGAAGAGGCGCTTTTTGACTGTATAAAAAAGTGGCAAGCGGCTTATGGTGATCAGTTTCGCTTACTTGATTGCCCTTACCCGTTTAATTATGCTAAACTGATGAATGATGGTGTTCGTTTTTCAAATGGATCATTCATTCTGCTGCTAAACAATGACACAGAAGTGTTGCATGCTGATTGGATAGAGCAAATGCTACACCATGCGCAAAGAAAAGAGGTTGGTGCTGTTGGCGTAAAGCTACTATATCCGAACGATACTGTGCAACATGGAGGCGTAGTAATGGGTATAGGAGGAGTTGCAGGACATACCTTTATTGGTGCTGGCAAAGACGATCCAGGACAATTCTATTACCTAACTTCTGTCACTAATTACAGCGCCGTTACTGCTGCTTGCCTGATGGTAGAAAAAAGTAAATATGAAGCTGTAGGCGGCTTCGATGAGCAACTCGCAGTGGAGTATAATGATGTTGACTTTTGCTTAAAATTGATAGATAATGGATATTACAACTTGTTCAACCCTGATGTAGTTCTTTATCATTACGAGTCACTGACAAGAGGCCATCCTTATGCGACCAAAGAAAGCTATAAAAAGCACGTAGCTGAGGTAAAATATTTTAAATCAAAGTGGCAGCAATACATTGATAACGACCCATTCTACAACCCTAACTTATCATTGACCACCACGCACTTTGAGCCGGATGTAATATTATAATTATGGTAATAGTAATTTATCAATAAAACGCTCCATAAGCTCTTGAACCAGTATATCTGGCTTATCCTTAAGAATTCTTTTATCATTTAGTTGATGCCCCCAGACGATACCTGAAACACTAAAATGCTCGGCAAGATGTTCTCTGAGGTATTCGCTAAATGAATCTCTATAAAGAAGCAGTTTTGGTTGATTCTTATCAATATGTTCATAATACACATAGCTTGACTCACCTTCCATTTTAGAACCAACTTTTAAAACCACTTTTTGGGCAGTGTCTTTAGAGGTTAAATAATAAGCATCTCTAGCAAAGGTATTTTTCATATCAATCAACCCCACTAAATCTCCTGTAGAGTCCACTTTCATTTCAACTACAAAATCGTCTATCTGCAAAGTAGGTGAGAGATTTGGAAAATCCATACGAATTCGGTCTATAATTAACTGATAAGCATAAAAAGCACCCAACTTATTCCAATGGGTATCTGTTTGGTAATAAACAACATGTTTCTTTTTTAAGCCAACTAATGTAGCATAAGGGTCAATCAGTCTCACTGAAGAATGCTCCTTTAGGTAATTCATTAGTTGTTCCCACTTCGTAGTTTCACCTAATTGCTTGATACTTTCAGGCAAATACTCCTTATAAACCCGATGTTTCATTGGGGGAATAGTCAAATAGTAGGTTATTCCATGCTTTTCCAATAATCTGGATTTGGCTTCCAAATTATTTTTTATTGTTTCCAGTTCTTCTTTAGAATATAAATCAAACCCTTGATTTAATACAACGACATCCTTTGCAGAGTTAAAAAGCCACCCTTCTTTTCCTATTCTAACTGCATCGGGTTTGGGACTAATGTTGAATATGCGGTACTTAATAGCGTTACCAATATACCTTAATTCATTCCTAAATGGGAAATGATCGTTATAATACTTGTTAAACTCTCTTGGAATTTTCCATATATTTTGATCTAAATTTGGAAATGGAGCCAACTCTCTGTTTTCTCTAGAACGATTATCCTTAGATGTTATAATTGGCGTAGAAATAAGTACCATAAACAGCAAAAAGAAATTTAGCTGATAATTTACTTTTTGAAATCTGCTACTAAAAACAGAAAAGAGTATGAGAAAAACGAACGATAAAACAAAAGCGAGGACCCTTGGCCAATAGATCAATTGATTATCTATTGAATGAACAACTTTCTTCTTAATTGAAATTGTATTTAAGTTTTTGCTTAGAGAAACTTGAACTGTCCCATCCACTAAATTAGGAGATTCAGAATTACTAAGATCTGAATATGAAAGCTTAACTGAGGACAACATTTCAGCTCCATTAATAATAATTGGCTCAAAAAAAGCATCCATTTTTATTTCTGAAAGACCTAACTCTACAGGTTGAGTAGACAAAAAATTAATAGAAATTACTTCTTTTCTTAATGGCCGTGGAATGCGCAATTGGTTAGATCCTTTCTTAAGTTGAATTTCAGAAATTTTAGCTCCAATTTGGCCAGGGGCTATATTTAATGAATATTGTAGCGGAATAGATGCCGAAGCATTAATCTCAATAACATACTCAAGCGATTTGCCGGCTATCATTATTTCCTTTGCAAGGTAATAAATCGATGAAAAGCATAGCCAAAATACTAGAAATAAGAAAACAACTTTATTTAACCACTCTCTAACCATTTACTAAAACCTAAAATATATGAATGGACTATATGTATTACTAGCCATTTCAACAATGGATAGCAAGAATATTAATAATAACCCCAACACTTCTATCAACTTAACTCGTTTAATTTTCTCATGGACATTTTTATATTTCAACAATGGAAAACAAAAAATAATAGCCAAAATAAAGACCATCCAATAATAATTATTCATAATAATTTTTAAATTAGAAAGACTATCAATCCTGTTCAAACCTAACATTGTTTTCTGTAAGAAAATTGCATCTCCCCAATTTTCAATTCTAAAAAACACCCACCCAAAGATAACGACTAGTAATAAGTAAATGTGCTGAAAAATAAATGGAATTCGTTTTAGTATTTTATCAAAACCGACCCGCTCAATCAAGATGAAGAAACCATGAAACAATCCCCATCCAATAAAACTCCAACTTGCGCCATGCCATAGTCCTGTTATAAAAAACACTATAAGCAGGTTACGCATGGTGAAGAGGGTGGACCCTCTGCTTCCTCCAAGTGGTATATATAAATAGTCTCTAAACCATATGGATAGTGAAATATGCCACCTTGTCCAAAATTCTCTTATAGATTTAGCGATATATGGGAAATTAAAGTTTTCAGCGAGATCAAATCCAAACATTTTACCTAGACCTATTGCCATATCGGAGTATCCAGAAAAGTCGAAATAAATTTGCAAAGAATAGGCTATTGCCGCCATCCAAGCCATTGGTGTGGTAATGTCATCAACCGGAAGCATATATATTTCATCGGCGACATATGCCATTGGGTTTGCCAACAACATTTTCTTACCTAAGCCAATCACAAACCTGCGAATTCCTTCATTAAACTTGCTCAAACTTTGAGTACGTTTTACCAATTGAGCTGCAATTTCATTATATCGAACAATAGGACCTGCTACCAATTGCGGAAAAAGAGCAACGTAAAGTCCTAGATTTAGAAAGTTGCGCTGAGCTTTCACCTCTTTTCGGTACACATCAACTAAATAAGACATGCTCTGGAAAGTATAAAAAGAGATGCCTAGAGGTAATCGTTCATATTTTAAACCTTCTATTATCGGAATATTAAATACATCTAAGAGTTGGTTAATATTTTCAATAAAGAATCGAGAATATTTAAAATAAACAAGAACACCCAAATTGACAACAACTCCAACTGTTAAGGCCACTGCCCTGCCTCTACCCTCCTTCTTTTCTATCCACTTCCCAACTAAGAAATTAACCAAAATAGATCCCAGCATTACAAATACTTTCTCCCTTTCTCCCCATGCATAAAAATAAAGCGAAGCAATAAATAGAAAGGTGTTTTGCCATTTAATATTTCTCCACAAATAATTACCAATCAATACAAATGGCAAAAAAGAGAACAGAAAAAGTAAGGAACTAAAAATCATTTTGAAATAGATTGCGAAATTAAGTTTGCCATGGCTTTAGCTCCTTTAGAATTAAGGTGACCATTGTCAAAATGATATCTCTCATCTTGAAGCTCATTTGAAAAGTCTAAAATAGGTATATTCCCCCCAACTAAGTCTGTAAGTCGTTCATTATATCCAACCAATTTAGCGTTAATAGAAGGCAATCTAACTAAGTAAAGATTAACTCCTAACTGATTACATGATTTTATAATTTTTTTTAATGATGCTAAATATGTTGGTTGTTCTTCAAAAATATCATACTCAAAGCTCAAATTTCGATTAACAGAGTTAATTAATTGGCTTTTTTTAGATGATAATGAAACAAATCCAAACTCGTCAACATTTGTTGTTTCATCAGGTTCTAACTGACCTTTTAAGTAAAAATTGAACGACTCAAATATGTTTTGATTTTCACGATAAAGCCAGCTAACTTTCGATGCTAAATAATTCTTATTGGAATTGTTAGCCAACTCTTTCAAAACAGCATCGTATTGAATAAATGGATATAACTTATCTTTTCTATAAATGGCCTTTTCGTTTAATTTAAATGCGTTTTTATCGTCGATAACTAACAATACCTTATTGGGGATGTAAACATTCGAAATAATATTAAAGACACTCTCATGAAAATTTAAATTGGAGCCAGAAAAGCCAAAATTATAAGTCGTTTGCCCCAATTTTTCCCCTAACTGTCCTGCATCGATCCCATTTAATGATCTGGATGACCCCAATATAATTACTTCACTTCGAATTTCTCCTGCAAACAACTTTTCAAGTCGCTGATCATATTGGCGCTCTAAAATACCTTGCGAAACTAAATATCCGAATGGTTTCTCTACCAAAAAGATAATTAAGATAAATAATAGAATTTTATAGATTAGCTTTTTCATTAAAACTGAAAATAAATGAATGGAATCTCTTGATCGAAAGAGAAAGCCATTATTATCAAAGTAACACCAATGTACAACAACCACCTAACTAAGGCAGGTTTAGTTGCCACGAATTCACGCATACTGCCGTTATATTCTTGAAAATAATGTACCCATTCCAAGATAAATATAGCTAAAACTAAGGCGATAACCTGTATAGCACTTTTCCCTAAATAAAGAATATGACTACGTTCATTTTCGAGGTTCATTAATATTCCACGAATATCATCAGTCCAGCCGTGAAAAAGGGATTCCCCAAGTAGGTGTGCCGAATTAAGGTCGTTTGTATAAAAAAGAATTCCTAGTATCGCAAAAATAATATACGTTTTTACTCTTAAAAACCTTCTATACCAAACTGAATTTATAAAACTCCCTAGTTTCTTATTGGAAGCTGATTTTAATTTTGTTAGTCGTAAAGTTAGAACGATTACTAACCCGTTTAACAAACCCCATATTAGAAAATTATAGCTTGCTCCATGCCATAATCCTGAAACTAAAAAAACGATCATTACATTCCTATAGGCTTTCCTTCTGCCTTTTTTACTACCTCCCAACGGAAAGAAAATATATTCCTGAAACCAATTAATTAAGGATATATGCCATCTGCTCCAAAGATCAGACAAGCTTTTTGCAAAGAAAGGTCGCCTAAAGTTTTCCATTAGTTTTACACCCATTACTTGAGCTCCACCAATAGCAATATCAGAATATGCAGAAAAATCACAATAAATCTGATAAACAAATAAACATGAACATAATAGTACTGAGAAACCATTGAACTGCTCGGGAGAATCGGTCACGTACTTAATCATAGGTGAAATTTGATCAGCTATAACTACTTTCTTAAAAAACCCCCAAGTCATTAGTTTTAACCCATCGGTTATTCTCTTGTAATCAAAGTTTTGTTTTGTTTTAAATTGAGGCAATAAATTAGAAGCCTTTTCAATTGGGCCTGCAACTAATTGAGGAAAATAGGTAACGTAGAGAGCGAAATAACCCAAATGTTTCTCTGCTTTGATTTTTCCCTTATACACGTCAATGGAATAACTCATTGTTTGAAAAGTGTAAAAAGAAATACCAACAGGTAAGGCAATACTCAAGGATGGAATAAGGTAGGGTATATTTAATAATTGAAATAAATTCGCGAATGAATCATTAAAAAAATTATAATACTTGAACAAACAAAGAATCCCTAAATTACTTATCAGACTTAAGATTACAAATGGTTTTCGACCTTTTTTTGTATCAATATCGTCCATTTTAATACCTGCTAAATAATCAATTAGCGTTGATGCGACGATTAACAATAGTAACAACCCATTTGCTAATCCATAAAAGGTATAACTAGCCAATAACAAGAATAACCATCTAAATCGAAAGGGCAGAATAAAATATAGCCCAACAACTAGTGGAAAGAAATAAAGAAATTCAATGGAGTTGAATAACATAAATACCTTCTAAATCAAAGTTAATAATGCCTTTCAAGGATAAAAGATTTGTAAAACTAGCTATATATTTGCATATATACATCCATAAAATTAACAGATTTTAAGAGGTTGGATGTTAAATAAATTAGAATTGAATGGACAAATTAGATAGCGAACTACAAAAAGGGTTTTTACATGTACCAAGAACTGCTGGGGGATCAATTGTTAATGAATTGATGAAAACAAATTGGATTATTCTAGGACATGACTTAACATCACCACATTATATGCACCTATCTGCATTTAGAAAAGTACATCCATTAAAATCTGCTTTTTTTATTGGAGCTTCAAGAAACCCATTTGATCGCTTGGTAAGTGCCTATCATTTTTTGAAAGCCGGTGGTGACAATGAGTCGGACCAAGCAGACGCTAAGAAGTATATTGATCCATACAGCACCTTTGAAGAGTTTGTTCTAAAGTCTTTTTCATGGTTAAAAACAAGCAGAACTTTTAAGCAAATTCATTTAAAACCACAAACATACTGGCTATACAAAGGAAACAATTTACTCATTGACAGATTGTTTAAGTATGAAGAATTGAATCAATTGTTTGACTTCATAGTAACCAATAGCGAGATTGAATTAGAAATGATTAAACATGTTCATGCAAGCAGTCATTCAAATTACAAAGATTACTACTCTAAAAATATGATAAAACTTGTTGAGCGAGCCTACTCTTCTGATCTCAAACTACTCAACTATTCGTTTTAACTATTTATAAAAAACTATTGGACGATCTTTTTTATCGTTTAAATTTTTTTAAGCTGAATAAATTTAACACCGACCCTACCTGATTCCTCTGCCCATCGGGAAGAAAAAATTGGTCCCAAATGGATCAATCAGATTTACCATAACTTTTTAAGGAAATCAGATAATTAGCTCCTCTTTATTATTTGGCCTAATCATTAACGATCAAATGGCCAACTGAACAGTCTACAAAAAAGGCTGAATTCAAAAATGATTCAGCCTTTATACACTAAAAAATAGTGCTTGTTATTCTCCTAAAATCTCAAAAAGCTCGTCTAATTTCGGCGTTAAAATAATTTCAGTTCTTCTATTTTGGGTTCTACCCTCCTTCGTGTTATTTGAAGCAATCGGAACGTGCTCTCCTCTACCTGCAGCTGTCAATCTACTTGGATTTACTTTGCTGTTTTCAGTTATAATCTTTACTACCGCGGTTGCTCTTCTAACACTTAAATCCCAGTTGTCTGAAATAGGGCCTGAACTCTTTAAAGGAACATTATCTGTGTGCCCTTCTACCAAAATATTGATATCTGTATTTTGCTCTAACACCACTGCTAATTTTTTCAACACTTCTTGGCCTTTCGGGTCTATACTGTAACTCCCTGATTTATAAAGCAAACTTTCATCTAATGAAACATACACCTTCCCATTTCTCTTTTCGATTGTTAGGCCTTCATTTTCAAAACCAAGTAATGCATCTTGCACTTTCATTCTTAACGCATTAACAATAGAATCTTTATCCGACAGAATTTTTTGCAATTCAGCTACTTTCGCCTCTCTATCTTCCAAATCAAAAGTTAGTTTTTCAAGATTTTTCTCCTTTTCTTTTAAACTTAAACTTAATCGATCTAATGCGTCCTTTTGCTCCTGTAACTTACCTTCAGCATCTTGTAAGTTACCAAACAACCTTTTGTTATCAGCGGCATTGCCTGCCAACAATTCTCTATTTTTTTCTAATAAAAGATCATAAGTTTCATTGAGCTTATCATAATTTTTTGTTAGCGTTCTCAATGATTTCCCTTGAACAGTCGTATCACCTTGCAATCCTTTTAATCTTCGCTCGTAGTCATCAAACTTTGATTGAATTTCTGTTATTTGTTCTTCTAACTCCCGAACTTGCTCCTTTAATATGGTGCTTTGCTCCTCGCAAGCTGTTCTACGTT
>Ga0209555_10002416_pt1 | contig 13151 bp, 14 predicted proteins | sample SaaInl85LU_5_DNA_FD_184643 | JGI IMG/M metagenome (GOLD analysis project Ga0209555, IMG submission 184643) | Marine microbial communities from expanding oxygen minimum zones in the Saanich Inlet - ESP_85LU_5_DNA (SPAdes) (version 2) | ecosystem: Environmental > Aquatic > Marine > Intertidal... | reverse complement strand
GTAGACGATGTGCGTCGAAGTAGAAGGTGTCGTGCATCGCACGCGCTGGGTGGTGCGATGGAATGTTGAGTGCTTCGAAGTTGTGGTAGTCATCTTCGATCTCAGGACCCTCTTCCACAGAGTAGCCAATACGGCTAAAGAAGGCTTCGATACGCTCCATCACTTTGGTTACTGGATGCAGACCACCCACCTCAGCCTGACGGCCTGGCAGGGTTACATCAACAGTCTCGGCTGCCAACTTGGCTTCCAGTGCAGCATTCTCGAGCTCTGCTTTGCGAGCGTTAAGAACCTCAGAGACCGCCTCTTTGGCCTCGTTGATACGTGCACCGGCCGCTGGGCGCTCTTCATTTGATAGCTTACCCAAGCCTTTCAACAGCTGGGTAAGGTGCCCCTTCTTACCCAGATATTGAACGCGTACTTCATCAAGCGTTTTTACATCAGTCGCTGCCAATGCAGCGGCTTTTCCTTCCGCCATTAGGGCGTCAAGATTTTCCATTTGTGGCTCCACTTTGGGTTGGAGAGTTATTCAAAAGTGCCTGAAACAAAAATAGGGGAAGAGCATGCACCCTTCCCCTATCTGAGTCGATCAATTAACCGCATCCAAAGGATGAGGCTAAGTGGTCTTAGGCCAGTGCTGCTTTGGCTTTCTCAACAACAGCGCTAAACGCTGCCTGCTGATGAACGGCCAGATCAGCCAGTACTTTACGGTCGATCTCTACGTTAGCCTTTTTCAGACCAGAGATCAGACGGCTGTATGACAGACCGTTGATGCGAGCTGCGGCGTTGATACGCGCAATCCACAGAGCACGGAATTGACGCTTACGCTGACGACGGTCGCGGTAAGCGTACTGACCTGCTTTGATGACAGCCTGTTTGGCAACTCGGAATACACGGCTACGAGCGCCGTAGTAACCTTTAGCCTGTTTCAATACTTTCTTATGACGTGCACGAGCTTGTACACCACGTTTTACGCGAGGCATATTTAGTCCTTCCTATTCGCTTAATTCGTAACCAATTAGATGTAAGGTAGCATGCGCTTGATCAGAGCCTGATCAGCTGCGTGTACCTGAAGCATTGGGCGAAGCTGACGCTTACGCTTAGTGGTCTTCTTGGTCAAAATGTGGCTTTTGAAGGCCTGCTTGTGCTTGAAGCCATTAGCAGTTCTTTTGAAACGTTTGGCCGCACCGCGGACAGATTTAATCTTTGGCATTTCACTACTCCACGCATTCGTTAGTTATCAATCGGAACGTACAAAACCCGCACTGTCACCCGAGGATGCCAAGGCGGGTTTGGAAGAGATTCCGACTACTTTTTCTTTGGAGCTAGAACCATCACCATTTGACGACCCTCAAGCTTCGGACGCTGCTCAACTGTACCCAGTTCAGCAAGATCCTCCTCAACTCGATTCAGCAGCTCCATTCCGAGCTCCTGGTGAGCCATCTCACGTCCGCGGAAGCGGATAGTGATCTTGGTTTTATCTCCACCTTCTAGGAAACGTATCAGGTTGCGTAGTTTTACCTGATAATCCCCCTCTTCAGTCCCTGGACGGAACTTAATCTCTTTAACCTGCATCTGAGTCTGTTTCTTCTTCGCCTCAGAGGCACGTTTTTTCTGCTCATACAGGTGCTTGCCGTAGTCCATAACCTTACAGACTATTGGATCAGCGTCTGAGATCTGTACCAGATCCAGCTCCGATTCCTGTGCAATGCGAAGTGCCTCTGGCATAGAGACTACTCCGACCTGTTGACCGTCAGCGCCGATTAGGCGGCACTCACGCGCTTTAATATTTTCGTTAATTGGCGGCAGGTTTGCACGACCGCCACGACGATTATCACGTCTGATAGCACTATCTCCTAGTGATTAATTATTCGCTGCGCCCTTTGCGCGCCACTTCGTTAGTGATCAATTCAGCAAAGGCGTCAACGCTCAGAGTTCCTAGATCTTCGCCGGTACGCGTGCGCACTGCGACAGCGTCTGCCTCGACTTCTTTGTCACCGACAACGAGGAGGTATGGAATCTTCTGAATTGTTCGCTCGCGGATTTTAAAGCCGATCTTCTCGTTTCTCAAGTCCGCAACCACACGAATACCCGCTTTTTCAAGGCGTTTCTTCACATTTTGTACATGTTCGGCCTGATTATCGGTGATATTCATCACTGCAACCTGTACTGGCGCCAGCCAAGCAGGCAGTGCTCCAGCGTAGTGCTCAATCAAAATGCCGATAAATCGTTCGAACGAACCAAGGATAGCACGGTGCAGCATAACTGGCGTTTCGCGCTCACCTTTTTCGTTCACAAACTGTGCATCTAGACGGCCTGGCATCGAGAAGTCGACCTGAATCGTGCCGCACTGCCAGACACGACCAAGGCAGTCACGTAGCGAGAACTCAATCTTCGGACCGTAGAACGCACCTTCCCCAGGTAACTCTTCCCAATCCAAACCGGCTGCATCCAGCGCGTCAGCCAGTGCTTTCTCAGCCTTATCCCAAACCTCATCTGAACCTACACGCTGTTCTGGGCGCGTAGAGAGTTTGTAGATAATGTCGCTGAAACCAAAATCAGCATAGACCTCATGCAGGAAGTCGATGAACTCAGCCACTTCTGGCTGGATCGAATCTTCAGCACAGAAGGTGTGGCCATCGTCCTGAACAAAGCCACGTACACGCATAATGCCGTGCAGTGCACCGCTCGGTTCATTACGGTGACACGAGCCAAACTCAGCCATGCGCAGCGGCAGGTCGCGGTATGAGCGCAGACCCTGGTTGAACACCTGAATGTGACACGGGCAGTTCATCGGCTTAACAGCAAAGTCACGGCTCTCAGAGTGAGTGGTAAACATCTGCTCTTGGAACTTGTCCCAGTGACCCGATTTTTCCCACAGGGTACGTTCAACAACCTGAGGTGTTTTGATCTCTTGGTAACCGCGCGCGCGCTGCTGGTTACGCATGTACTGCTCAACCGCCTGCCAGAGTGTCCAGCCATTTGGATGCCAGAACACCATACCTGGCGCCTCTTCCTGCAGGTGGAACAGATTCAACTGTTTGCCCAGTTTACGGTGGTCACGCTTCTCCGCCTCTTCGAGACGATGCAGGTAGGCTTTTAGCTCTTTCTTGTCACCCCAGGCAGTACCGTATACACGTGTCAGCTGCTCATTCTTAACGTCACCGCGCCAGTATGCACCAGCAACTTTCATCAGCTTGAACGCTTTGATGTGACCGGTAGAGGGTACGTGCGGACCACGACAGAGGTCGATAAAGTCGCCTTGTTTGTAGAACGACAACGGCTCTTCACCCGGGATCGAGTCGATAATCTCGACCTTGTACTTCTCACCCATCTGCTCAAACAGCTTGATCGCATCTGGACGCTCCATCACCGAGCGCTCTACCGGTAGATTCTGTTTTGAGAGCTCATTCATGCGCTTCTCAATCTTCTCAAGATCTTCTGGCGTGAATGGACGTTCGTAAGCGAAATCGTAGTAGAAGCCGTCTTCAATAACCGGACCGATAGTTACCTGCGCGCCCGGGAACAGCTCCTGCACAGCCATCGCCATCAGGTGAGCACAGGAGTGGCGAATAACGTCAACGCCCTCTTCGTCGCGGGCTGTAATGAGCGCGAGGTTAGCGTCTTCGCTAATCAGAAACGAGGTATCAACCAGTTCGCCATCGACGCGGCCAGCCAATGCAGCTTTCGCCAAACCAGGACCGATATCCATAGCAACATCAAAAACAGTAACAGGATTGGCAAATTCGCGCTTGCTTGAATCAGGGAGGGTAATAACAGGCATTACAGAGTCCTAAATCTCAGTGGTGACCCCTACGACAGGCCACATAAGTTTTGCTACTGGTACCACCTGCGCAGGCAGATGCCAGAAGCCCGAAAAATTAAAGCCAGAGATTATAGAGAATCCGGGGATTTTATAAAGGGGTCAGACCCCTTTATGGGACAAATGTCAGATCTGCAGGCGTTTAGCGAGCCCAAGTAGCTTGAAGATGTTTGGCCACCTCTTTGGAGTGCGTCAGCGGCACCATGTGACTGGCACTCTCTACTTCCACGACTTCCGCATGAGGCAGACGCGCCTTGAGCCCTTCAACTACGTGCTTCAGTACCGGCATGGTCTTCTCACCATAGATAACTGTAACGGGCATAGAGATGTTATCCAGTAGCGCCAGGGTCTCCTGCTCTTCTCGCCCTGTCTCATCGCCCGGTTTGAACGCATCAACCACGGAGATCTGCTGCGACAGCCCCGCCTGCGCCGGTGTTGGTAGGTCTTCCCAGCGCGTATCACCGCCCCATACGTCAATAAAGATCTGAGCAGCCTCTTCGTTGCGACCAGCCGCTAGCGCTTCAAAATGAGGCTGCATCTGCGCCAGATAGTCGTCAAGTATTGGACGGTTATCAGCACCCGCAACGGCCAGATAGATCGGCTCGATCAGTGTCAACGAGCGCACCTTTTCTGGCGAGCGCGCAGCAAACTCAAGTGCAATCGAACCGCCATAACTGTGACCCACCAGATCAATCGGTTCACCACCCGTAAGCTCATCAACAATGTTGCGCGCGGTGTGTCGCATCAGACCCGCTTCAGTCCAAGGTGCACTCTTACCATGCACGGCCAATCGGACGCACTGATAGTCACTTGATCACCAAAGATGCCAGCGTATTGCTTCCAACCTGCAGCGCGGCCCAGCGCACAGTGCAACGCGATTACCTTGCGCTCACCTTCACCATAGGTTTCAACATTTACTTTGTAATTCTCGAGGGTACTGCTAGACATCTTCTGTTCTCGTGCAGAATTTTACGGATTAGGCGAGGAGCTGTTCAAAGTCGATCACACCCACATCGGCAACATATGGGGCGTTAAATTTGATGACCGCCTGATGATCTGGATGCTGCTGGTAGCGCACTAACGCATCAACATCAGCCACTACCAGTTTAATCAGCAAGCTCCACGAGCGTGCCTCACCCACAATATCTACGCCAATCTCAATCTGCTCAATCTCTGCAATCGACTGTTTCAGTGCCAACATGCGTCGACAGAATTCATCGCGGTGTTCGGCTGGCGTATCAGCGACATATTTGACGGTAATGAAGTGTTGTAACATCTCAGGCACAGGCCTCTTCTGGGATAATAGACGGCGCGCTATTGAGTGCTTCCATAGCGAAACCCGCTGCAGCCTTGTAGTTGTGCATGAACTCATCCATCTCTTGCTGGCTCATCACATCGCGAATATCGGTAAACTCACCACCACAGCGGTCCTCTACCTCACGCAGCAAGCCAAAAGGCCCCGAGCCACGATTACGCAGGACCAGCGCCGAGATCGGCTCGCACAATTTTTTGTCATACGCGTTAGTCGCTGCAGTGCCAACACCGTGCTCAATAAACGCAGCACCCAGCTCGCGGGCATCAACAATTGCCTGACTGGCACCGTTTGAACCCACTGGGTACATCACGTGCGCAGCGTCACCCATCAACACGACTCGGCCGTCAATCCATGTTGGCACAGGGTCTCGGTCTATCATCGGGTATTCATAGATATCGCCTGCCTGCTCGAGCATCGCTGGCACGTCGAGCCAGTCAAAGCTCCAGTCAGCAAAGTGGTGCGCAAAATCACTGAGTTCAACCTTACGGTTCCAGTCCCCACTAGGAAGGCCATCCTTGGTATCAACGGTGATCTCTGCGATCCAGTTCATCATGCAGTAGCCCTCAGCATCGGGCTGAGAGATGGGGTATAGAACTAGGCGGTGGTCGTGATGGCCTAGCCCCACAAAGGAGGCATCGGTGCGCAGCGGTTTAGCGCGAGTGACTCCACGCCACATAATTGCGCCGCTCCAGTGTGGCACCGGTTGGTCCGGGTACATCTGAGCACGGACATTTGAGTGCAGACCATCGGCGCCAACTAAAAGCGCGCCCTCGAACTCGCGAGTAGAGCCGTCTTTAGTCTGCGCGACTACACGCACGCCCTCAGCTTCATTGGTGTAACTGGCCACTTTGTAGCCGAGGATCAGAGAGTCAGCACCACCGCGCTCGATAAAGGTGTCATGCAGAAGCATCTGCAACTGACCCCGATGCACCGAATACTGCGGCCAGTTGTAACCCGCAAGAATACCACGGGTCTCCGAGTAGATTTCGCGGCCATTACGACCAACCAAGGCCCACTCTTGCGTCTTGACACCTACCTTATCAAGCTGCTCCTCACCGATACCCATTTCGTACAGCTCGCGCACTGCGTTTGGCTGCAGGTTTATACCCACGCCCAGAGGCTTGAGCTCAGACACTGATTCCAATACAACACAGGGGATGTTGAGCTGCTGGAGTGTTAGCGCGAGGGCTAAACCACCGATACCAGCACCAGCGATAATGATCGGTTTTTCGTCCATGGGTACTTCTCTTTATCCTTCTGTTCTCGATAGCGAGAAAAAGCGTCTATCAATTAAAAATCTAAAGCGCGAAAAGTATCACAAGACCAGGTCGATCGGCTATCAACGGGGGATACGGCCTAAGTGCTAGCAGCAGCGGCTCCCGGTTTTTTATACCCTTCACTGAGTAGATCTGGCATCATTTAACCAAAATAAAAACAGCCAGTTCATAACGCATATGCGCACCGCTCGACTTAAAATTAGCACTCGATTGATGATCGCTTTGAGCCTGTTAATTCTTCTACAGGCCGTGATCCTCGGTGTATTCACACTCCGATACCTCGGCGACTCGCTCGAAGAACAGATGGGGCAACGGGCTCTGCAGCTCGCCTCTATGATCTCTCAGACCCCCTCGATACGTGATGCCGTTGCTCGTGGCGATAGCCCGACCGTTCAGAGTATTGTGGCCGATCTGCGACTTGCAACCGATGCCAGCTTTATCTCCATTGGCGATGCGGCCGGTATTCGTCTCGTACACCCGGTACCTGAACGAATTGGCAAACCGATGGTGGGAGGCGATAACTACCGCGCGCTCGAACTGGGTGAGAGTTACATCTCTAAAGCGGTCGGCAGCCTCGGCGAATCAATCCGCGGCAAAACACCGGTATTTGATGATCTCGGCAAAGTGGTCGGCGTAGTATCTGTAGGCTACCTGACGACCACGATCGAACAGACGGTCTCCAACTACCAAGAGACGATCATCATAGTGACCTGGGTACTCTTGGCGCTGTCGATTCTGATCGCCTACTACATTGGTCGGCGCTTCCGTGCGGCGATTTTTGATCTAGAGCCTCACGAGATCGCCGCCCTCTTCCTTGAGCGTAACGCCACACTCGAGTCGGTGCGCGAGGGTATTATTGCGATTAATGCCGACGGTAAGATCACCACCTTTAACCGTGCCGCACTCAAGGCGCTCAATCTCCCCGAAGATCAGATCCTTACAGGACAACCTCTGAATCAGGTTCTACCCGAATCACGCCTACCGGCGATGCTCGAAACCGGCTCACCGGAGTATGACCGCGAGACGTTCATCAATGGACGCACGCTGATCATCAACCGCCTACCGATCATGCGTGGCGACGACTTAGTCGGCGTTGTGGCTAGCTTCCGGCCTAAGGATGAACTGGCGGAGGTTAGCCGCCAGCTGACGCGTATACGTCAGTATGCTGATGCACTTCGCTCCCAGGCCCATGAGTATGCCAATAAGCTTCACACGATAGCGGGCCTAATCTCGATTGATGCGAAAGATGAGGCGCTTGAGTTGATCGGTCAGGAGACTGCCGGCCATCAAGCACTGCTGAGCTGGATTAAAGATTCAGTCGACGATCATCTGTTCGCTGGTCTCCTGCTGGGCAAATACAACCGCGCTAGCGAGCTCGGCTTACGTCTCGACATTGATGAGGACTCCAACCTCTCCAAGCTGCCAAAACACATTGACTCTCAGCAACTTGTGACGCTGGTCGGTAATCTTATCGATAATGCGCTTGAGGCAACGCTGGGTAATAATGGTGAGCAGGTTAGTCTCTCGTTTACTGATCTGGGCGAGGAGATCGTCATCGAAGTCGAGGACCAAGGCCCGGGTATCGACAACGAACAACGCGAAGCTATTTTCCGTCAAGGCTACTCCACCAAAGGGGAGAACCGCGGCATTGGGCTACACCTGGTTAGCGAGATCTGTAGACAGCTCAATGCCAATATCACTGTTGAGACGCTGACGACGCAGGGGAGCCGTTTTACGCTCTACATACCGCGCAGCACTGCAGCTAGGAGCAAGGATGTCTAAAAATTGTCGAATACTGATCGCCGAAGACGATCCGCAGATCGCTGAGATACAACGTCGTTTTGTCGAACGTATCGACGGTTTCGAGGTGGTGGGTATCAGCCACACTACGCGTGACGCAAACGAGATGCTTGAGGTACTCCAGCCTGATCTGGTGCTGCTGGATATCCACTTCCCAGATGGCAGCGGTTTAGCGCTACTGCGCCAGCTGCGTCAGGGGGACTCCCCCTGCGACGTCATCATGGTTACCGCCGCTAAAGAGACCGAGTCTCTGTCTGAGGCGCTGCGACTGGGCGTATTCGACTACGTTTTGAAACCGCTCGTATTTGACCGTTTGCAACAGTCACTGCTGCAGTACTCTGAGCACCGCTCTACCATGCAGTCGACAGGCCCTGAACTATCACAAGATATGGTGGACCAGCTCTTACCGCGCAACCGCAACCAAAACGGCACCGCGGCGCCGGCGGGGACAGCGCCCACAAGAAACCTGCCCAAAGGTATCGACCCCCTGACGCTGGAGAAGATTGGCTCGGTATTCTCAGATCCAGTTACTAGCCTCAGTGCTGAGCAGGTGGGCGAACAGATTGGCTCCAGCCGCACCACGGCACGTCGTTATCTGGAATATCTGGTTGGCGAGCAGGAACTGAGCGCCGATATCAACTACGGTACAGTAGGACGACCCGAACGTTTCTATCGCAAGCGAGCTTGAGATGTACCTAATTCCCGATCTAAAACAGATTGAGTCCTATAAGTCGATCGCAGTGCTAACGAGCGGTGGCGATTCACCCGGAATGAACGCTGCTATTCGTGCGATTGTGCGAACCGCCAACCACTTCAATATCGAAGTGACTGGTATTCAGCGAGGCTATTTTGGCCTGCTTGAGCGCGCCTACATGCCACTAAACGCTGAGAACGTTTGCAACCTCATTCAACGCGGCGGAACGACGCTGATGAGCGCGCGTTGTCTGGAGTTCCATCAGCGCGAAACGCGAGAGCAGGCAGTTAACAACCTCCGTGAAGCCGGCACCGAAGCGCTAATCGTGATTGGCGGTGATGGTTCGCTCACCGGTGCGCGCCTGATGGAGAAAGAGTTCGGTTTTCCGGTGATTGGCCTGCCAGGTACCATCGATAATGATATCTATGGCACCGAAGTCTGTATCGGTTTCGATACCGCTTTGAACACGGCCGTGACGGCAGTTGACCGTATTCGCGACTGCGCCAACTCAAACGAGCATTTTCACATTGTTGAGTGTATGGGGCGCAACTCTGGCGCTTTGGCCGTACATACTGGCATTGCCACTAGTGCTGAGTTAATCCTGATACCCGAAGCTCCCTGGGATATGGAGGAGGTGTGTCATCGCCTCTACCAACTGCGCAAGTCAGACCGTGCCACTAGCGGCATCATCGTTGTGGCAGAAGGCGGTAACACCGGCGTGTCGTACGAGATTCAACACCAACTCAGCGAGCTTGGTGTTGACTCTTTAGTTACGATTTTGGGGCACATTCAACGCGGCGGCACACCCTCCCCTAACGATCGGTTGTTGGCATCAGCGCTGGGTAATGCCGCCATACACTACCTAATGGCGGGCTACTCGAATGTGATGGTTGGGGTTGAACGCGGCCGTACAATCACCTCGGACCTTGCCGACGTAATCAGCCACCGGCAGTCCTTAAATGATTCGACGTTGAAACTGGTTTCGGAGCTGAAGCCCTGGTTTTAACCGAAAGCGGTCGCGACCTTGGCTTCGCCAAGATCCCTCCTACACAAGAATCTGTACGAGCGATCTGCGCGCAGCGCAGGTTCGCGATATTTACAGCCGTCCGGTCGGCTCAGTCGCCGCACCATCCACAGCCATTGGCGCGGGCACCTGATCACCGCTAACCGGCGTCACCGGGAAGATCGCGTTGATCTGGCCGGTACCCGAAGCGCCGAAGTAAGGCGTCACCACCTCCGCCGGCTGATCGTACTCGCTCCACCCCAGCGCCCCAAGCAGCATCGCCGTGTCGTGCATAAAGCCCTCACCATGCCCTTTCACGGCATACTCAGGCAGCATCTCACAGAACTCTGGCCACTGGGCGTTCTCCCACATATCCACAACCATATGGTCGAGATTTTCTAAGAATGGGCTCCAGATTTTGTGCGCAAACTCAGGGGCACGGCCATTCTGCGCAAAGCGGTGTGACAGAGAGCCACTCGCCAGAATTGCTACAGTACCGTCATAGTGCTCCTCAATCGCTTTACGCAGCGCCCAACCCAGGCGCGCGCTGTCGTTGAGGTAGTGCACCATGCAGAGCGCCGAGATCGAAACCACTTTGAAGTGCTGGTCCTCGTTCATATAGCGCATGGGTACTAGCGCGCCGTACTCTGGTGCCAGAGAGGTTTTATCATGCGCCAACGTATCAACACCCTGCAGATTGCACTCTTTAGCGATGATATGACCAAGCTCCGGGTTACCCGGGAACTCATACTCCATGTGATTAATGAAGTGCGGCAGCTCGTTACTGGTGTAGTCGCCTTTAAAGTGATCTGTACAGAGCACATGGTACCCAGCGTTAACCAGCCAGTGAGTATCAAATACCACTATCGTATCCACACCCAGTTCGCGACAGCGACGACCGATCTCTTTGTGACCATCAATGGCTGCTTTGCGCGTATCCTTACGCGGCCCCGGGAACTCCGATAGATACATCGAAGGTACGTGCGTAATCTTTGCTGCGAGGGCTAGTTTTCCCATGATTTACTCACTCATTTTTCTGTTCATGCCGTCCAGCTTAAACCTCTGGAGCAGCACAAGTGTTGCTCTGTCTCAAACGCTCGCTGAATCTACTGATCAGGTTTGAGCTGCAGAATTTTGTCGAGCAGCTGATCCAGCTTTTTCATATCACTGGCGCTTAATTGTTTGGTGAGATGGCGGTAGCGCTCGTCTACTAGCGGCGCCACCTCATCAAACATCTGCTGCGCTTTATCGGTCAGAGAGATCAGCACAACTCGCTGGTCCTCTGTCGATTTACGGCGTGATATCAGCTCCTGCTGCTCCAGACGACTCAGTATCCCAGTCAGACTTGGGCTGAGAATGGCGCAGCGTTTCGCCAGCTCCTTGGCCTCCGAGTCAGGGTACTGACGCAGCGCACGGATCACCCGCCACTGTTGCTCCGTCAACGCCACCTGCTGCAGCACTGGCCGAAAGTAACTCATGGTTACTTCGCGGGCCTTTAGTAGCTTCAGCGGCAGCGAATCGTCAAAATCACGCATAACGTCTATTTACCTTTTACTTACCCAGAGTCGGAACGCGGTGTGTGCCGTGGGCGACACAGACGTTCTTGGTCTCCATGTAGAAGTCGAAGCTCCAGTCACCACCGTCGCGACCAATGCCCGACATCTTCATGCCGCCAAATGGCGATGGCAGGTTGCGGTTGTTCTCGGAGTTAACCCAGAGCATACCCGCCTTAACCTTGCGCCCCATGCGCATCGCACGGCCGGTGTTCTCCGTCCAGATGTAACCTGCCAGACCGTAGATGGTGTCGTTGGCGATTGCGATCGCCTCCTCTTCAGTCTCGAAGCCAATAGCAGTCAGTACGGGGCCAAAGATCTCCTCCTGCGCAATACGCATAGAGTTACTCGCATCAGTAAAAAGCGTCGGGCAGACATAGTTTCCGTCAGCAGAGTATTCGCCGGTCGGCTCAGTGATGCGGTAGCCGCCCACAGCTGTCTTGGCGCCATCCTCTTTAGCGATATCGAAGTAGCTGATCACCTTATTGAAGTGCTCGGTAGCAACCAGTGGGCCCACTTCGGTGTTTGGATCCAGTGAGTGACCCACGCGCAGGTTAGCCACGCGCGCTTCCAGCGCGGCAATGAACTTCTCTTTGATACCGTTCTGAATCAGCAGACGGCTTGAAGAGGTACAACGCTGACCATTCAGGCTATAAAGCATGAAGACCACAGCATCCAGTGCGCGGTCGAAGTCCGCATCATCAAATACGATAACTGGGTTTTTACCACCGAGCTCAAAGTGCATACGCTTAAGCGTTGCTGCACCCTGGCGCATGATGTGTGAACCGGTGGCAGACTCACCCACCAGTGCGACCGCTTTGATCGCGGGGTGCTCAGTCAGACGCTTACCCACGCTCTCACCGAAGCCGTTCACCATGTTCCATACACCTGCCGGCAGAACCTTCTCGGCAATCTCAGCCAGAATGTGAGCACTCAGCGGTGTCAGTTCGGCCGGTTTGTGCACCACGGTACAGCCTGCTGCCAGCGCTGGAGCAATCTTCCAGGTTGAGAGCATAAACGGTGTATTCCAAGGCGTGATGATACCTACAGGACCAATCGGCTCTCGGATGGTGTAGTTAGTGTGCTCTGCCTGATGCAGTGCCAGACCGTTCTGCGCTTCAGCTGCTTTATCGGCAAAGAAGCGGAAGTTAGCCGCGCCGCGCACAGCCGCCTGCTTCATAAAGCGAATTGGCTGACCACAGTCCATCGATTCGACCAAGGCGATCTCGTCTGCACGGCGCTCCAGTTCATCAGCAAATTTGTGCAGTAGCGCACGACGCTGTGCTCCAGGCATATCCGCCCAAGCTTCAGCTGCGCTCTCGGCCGCTTCACAGGCAGCATCAACATCCGCCACTGAACCGGCAATCACCTGACCCAAGCTGGTGTTGTCTGTCGGCGTCAGGTTGTCATAGGCTGTGCCATCTTGACCCAGCGTAAACTGACCATTGATAAAGTGGCCAATTGGGCTTGCTTTGAAGCGCTCCAAATAGCCGGTAGCGCGCTCAAGGTTAGTCTGTAGTGTATCGCTCATATTCAACTCCTTAGCTTAAGTACGGCTCTCTAGGCTCAGTACTTGTCGCCGTAATATTCCTGTTCGCTGACCATGCGGGTCTCTAGCGCACAAACATCTTCAATTTCACACACAATCACATCGCCCGGCTGACAATCGACAATGCCATGTGGCGTGCC
>Ga0209555_10002415_pt1 | contig 13155 bp, 12 predicted proteins | sample SaaInl85LU_5_DNA_FD_184643 | JGI IMG/M metagenome (GOLD analysis project Ga0209555, IMG submission 184643) | Marine microbial communities from expanding oxygen minimum zones in the Saanich Inlet - ESP_85LU_5_DNA (SPAdes) (version 2) | ecosystem: Environmental > Aquatic > Marine > Intertidal... | reverse complement strand
GTAAATAGACTAACCAGCAACTCACCAGGAAGCTCAGAGTTCGATTTATCAGTAGAAGAGTTACAATCACTATTAGGAGACGATAAAGAAGGGAAGTAATGAAGTACGGAAACTCCCTTCAAAACGTAGTGAGAACTAGGCTTAACGACCTCTCTTTAAAGAAAGAGCACCATTACGCATATGTAACAGACATTGTTGTTGGGTCTAATGACCCAGAGCTAGAAGGTGCTGTGCGAGTGATTCTTCCAGACACCACTAGTCCTTCAGAATGGATATTCCCAATCAACTACCATACAAGAGCTGTCCCTGCAAAAGGAGAGCTTGTATTGATTTATCCAAGAGATGCAAGAGGTAGAAGATATTATGGTCCTGCTATAAACATCCATAACTACCCAGCTCATAACGCAGTATCCGCAGAAGTAGTAGAAACACCAGACTACGAAGAACCAGACTATGTAAACCCATACAGATTATTCTCAGGAGATACTTTATTTGAAGGTAGGTTTGGACAATCAATAAGATTTAGTCAAACACTACCAGGACAGAACGTATGGTCTGAAGGTAAGGGAAAAGGTAGATCAGCTATTATTATCAGCAGTGGACAACAATCTACAGATGACTCTTCTATTCTTATACAAGAAAATTTAAACAAAGATGCAGCAGCTCTCGTTCTCTTGGAGAATGGGAAACTTAAATTTGATGGTGCTACAGATTACGAAGGTAATCAAGCATTAGTTATTTCTGATAGAATACATCTTCATGCAAGAAAGGATGATGTACTAATAACAACTCTAGAAGGATCTATTGATGTCACTGCTAACAACGATATCAAACTAAATGCAAATCAAAACATTTCTTTAGAAGATACTAATTGGAAAGCAACACTTACAGATATACTTTCTTTAATCGAAAAAGTATTTGAAGGAGGACTTCCAGTGGGTTCTGCAGTGACACTTCCAAGTCCAAGCATCCTTACAGAAATCGCATTACTCAAGAAAAAGTTAGAATAATATGGCGGATATCAACGTACAAGACCAGAGTCAGGCAGCGTTAGATGCTGCCAAAGCAAAAGCCGAAGAAGCAAAGGCAGCTGCCCAAGCTAAATACGACGAAGCTGCAGCAAAAGCTCAAGCACTCCTAGATAGTTTACCAACTCCAAAGGAGCTATTACAATCAATTCAAATGCCAGCACTTCCAACAACAGAATCTGTAGTGGATAAGATAGTTCCAGGACAAATGACCAACACTGAGCTACTTGTGTTTTTGGCACCTGCAAACATATCCTTACCAGGTTTAGATGTTAATACCCTATTACAGCTAGGATTTGTAACACAATTTAGAGAAGCTTTTGCTAATGTAGACACACCTAAAGAGAGGCAAGAACTTGTTGATAAGTATTACGATAAATACGTTACAGAGAATAAAGAAAAATATCAAAGAGGAATTAGTGCTATAAAGACTAAATTCAATTCATCAAAGGAAAAGCTTGATAATCTTATAAAAAGAATTCGTAGTAGTGTTGCAAGAATCGCTAATCCACCTGTAATTGGAACAGCAGCACCCAATCCAACTCGTACTCTACAAGATTATATTGATCTAAAACAGCAAGCTGAGAATGAGCTATCAGCAATCACAGTAGAGCTTATTGACGTAATACTCCTTGCAGAGGCTATTGATTGGGATCTACCAGAACAGTTCGACATACTCGCTCAGTTAATAGGCGGTGCTAAGAAAGCTTTAGAACTAATCCCAGTATAATTTAAATATAATTCATATTTATAACTATGAAGGTATCACAACTAAAAACATTAATTAAAGAAGCTGTAAAAGAAGCAATCCAAGAAGAACTTGGATCAATGCAACAATCAGCTCCAATCCAAGAGGTAAAGGCAGCAACTCCACCACCTCCCCTAGCACCTATCAAAACAGGCAACTCTTTGTTAGATGCTCTCAATGAAACAAAGCATACACTAACAACAGACGAGTACCGTACAATGGTAAATGCAAACTCCTCAATGGTATCAGCCCCAGGATTAGGTATGCAATCACAAGCAGGTCCTCAACCGGGATTAGATCTTTCACAATTAGATTTTACCAAGAACGCAGGAGCTATCTTTAAGAAATCAAACGAATTAGATAAAGCTAAGCATGGCCTATAGAATAAGTAATATAGATCCATTAGACCTACAGGCCCGAAAGGCTGTTGGGGTATCTATTCCCTTTTCTGCAGATGGAGTGTTTAACCAAACATATCAAACCAGTGAAGCTATAAAGAATAATATTATAAACTTCATTCTTACAGGAAAAGGTGAAAGATACATGAATGTGGGATTTGGTTCTAGTATACGTAATTATTTATTCGAACAAATAAACACAACAGACTTACAAGCACTAGAACAAAGCACTCGTGAATCTATTGAGTTAAACTTTCCAAGAGTAACAATCAATCAGCTATCTATTAGTCCTGATCACGATAGAAACTCAATCTTTTTTAAGATAGGTTATTCTGTAAAGCAAACAAACATAGCAGATAGTATTAGCATAAACTTTATATAAGATGGCTGAAGAAAGAGATATAAAATATTCAAATAAAGACTTTGCAGGGTTAAAGCAGCAGCTCATTACATTATCTAAGAGCTACTTCCCGGATACCTACAACGATTTCTCTCCAACATCTCCAGGTATGATGTTTATGGAGCAAGCAGCTTATGTAGGTGATGTAATGTCTTTCTATCAAGATATTCAGGTACAAGAAACCTTCTTACAGTTTGCAGAAGAAAAGCAAAACTTATATAACCTAGCCTATATGATGGGCTACCAACCTAAGACAACAGGTTTAGCAGAAACAGTTTTAACAGTATTCCAACGTGTACCTGCAGTAACAGTGGGAGTGCAGCAACAACCGGACTTTAGATACGCATTAGAGGTAGCACCAAACTTAACAGTGAAATCAAACGATGGAGCTCAAGTTCCTTTTTATGTTCCTGAAGGAATTGATTTTGCTTTTAGTAGTAGTTACTCTCCTACCGAAGTGTCAGTATATGCAACAGAATACGATTCTGGAACTGGTCAAACAAACATCACAGAATTCTTATTAAGCAAGAAAGTTAAGGCATACTCAGGTACAATTGCAACAGAAGAAATAGCAGTAGGAGCTGTAGAACAATTTTACACAACTACACTCACAAAAGGAAGTAGAGAGATTGCAGGTATTTTAGAAGTAACCGATTCAAGCAATAATACTTGGAAGGAAGTTCCTTATTTAGGACAAGATACTGTTTTTACATCAACAAACAACACGGAATCAGATAGTGGTAGAGTTTTAAACAAATTAGAACTTCAACCACAACCACGTCGCTTTATAACCAGGTATAACACTAATGGGGATTTAGTTCTACAGTTTGGTTCAGGTACATCAGGTGTATCTAACGATACCTTTGTTCCTAACCCAGCTACAATTGGAGATGCTAACTATGGTGGTATTAGCGGTATTGATATTGCGTATGATCCAACAAACATGTTATTCAGTGATTCGTATGGACTTGCACCAAGCAACACTACACTAACTGTTAAGTACATTGAGGGATATGGAGTTGCAGGTAATGTTAGATCAAATCTCTTAACAGCTATTACTAGCATTTCATCCGAGTATAAAGATTCGAGTATTACAGGTAACACTTACAAGAACAGCATTGCAGTAACAAACGAAAAAGCAGCTCAAGGTGGTAGGGATGGAGATACTCCTGAAGAGATTCGTCAAAACGCTATGGCAGCATTTAATGCTCAGCGTAGAGCTGTCACAAGATCGGATTACTCTGTAAGAGCTCTAAGTCTCCCAGCTAAATATGGTTCAGTAGCAAAAGCTTACACAGCACAAAACCAACTCACAAGCGGTTTAAATAGTAATCCATTGGCACTCTCTTTGTATGTTTTAGCATACGATAATGATGGTACATTAGTTCCTGCTACATCAACTTTAAAGGAAAATATTAAAACATACATAAGTGAGTATAAAATGCTTTCAGATGCTATTGATATTCAAGATGCTTATGTAGTTAATATTGGCGTTACATATGAAGTAGTTATACTACCTGAGTACAGTAGTAGGGAGGTGTTAATTAAGGTACAAGAAGTTGTAAAAGATTTCTTTAATATAAACCGTTGGTCAATAAATCAACCAATTGAATTATCCAAACTCTACACAGCAATTGATAGAGTGAAAGGTGTACAATCAGCAGAGAACATTGAGATTACAAACAAAGTAGGAGGACAGTATTCAGATGTGGCATACAGTATTAGTGTTGCTACCAAAAAGAATGTAGTGTACCCAAGTTACGATCCAATGATTTTTGAAGTTAAGTTTCCTGATAGAGACATTGTAGGACGTATAACAACAATTTAAGATGGCAATATACAGATTATATCCAAGTAAAGATTCAACCCTCTATACAAGAGTAGAGGACCTAAACGCTGGTGCAGATGCAATGCTAGAGTTGGGTAGTGATAAGTTTGGTAATGCCATGCGTTCTATCCTACAGTTTGATCAATCAGAGATTGATGATACTATTGATAACATCATCCAGAGTACGGGATCTTATACTGCAAACTTAAAGCTATACACAGCCAATGCTGAAAACCTTGGAGAGGATAGCCAAGTATTTGCACTACCAGTAGCAGAATCTTGGACTGAGGGTGTTGGACATTATGCAGATGCCCCTTACAATGCTTTAGGTGTTTCTTGGAAGTATAGAAATGGAAATGCACCATGGGACACAGCAACATATGCAAGTGTAGATGATGGAGAAACAGTTGGAGGTGGTACATGGATACTAACAGCTGATACAAACTATCCAGAAGGAGTTTATAACGGAACACCACAAACAGTATCTATCACAGGTTCATACGATCACGTTTACAAAGGATCTTTAGATATCAATATAGATATGACTCCTTTTGTACGAGTAACCTACCATGATGAGTTGGTAAACAATGGTATTCTTTTAAGGATGAATGTTGAAGAGTTTTCAACAGGATCTATGAGCTACATGCAATTGTTTGCAAAAGATACTAATACTATTTACTATCCAAGTTTAGAGTTTAAATGGGACGATTCTGTTTACTCTTCAACTCTAGAAGAGTTAGCAACCAGCACTTCGGATATTATTGTAAAAGATATTAGAGAAACCTACGCTGACAGTGGTAAGGTTAGATTTAGAATTCATGCTCGTCCTAAATACCCAACAAAAGTATTTAGAACAACCAATACATATTTAACAAATTACAAGTTACCTCAAGCATCTTACTGGGGGATCAAAGACGAAGCAACCGGTGAAATGGTTATTGACTTTGATACAGTTGGTACTAAGATCAGCGCAGACAACACCTCAAGTTACTTTGAAGTATACATGGATAATTTGTTTGTAGAGAGATACTATAGAGTTGTTGTACAGACAACCATAGATGGAACCACTCATACAATTGAGAGTGATAAACCATTTAAATTAGCAGAGAATGGCTAAAATTATAGCAGGACCTAACCTAAATGTAATAAAATCTAATACTGAGGTTTTATCTACTTTAGATTTATTGGATAACAAAGCAGGGATACAGTACAGCGGTAGCTCAAGCTCACCCTTTACAACTCTAAACAATGTTGCGTATGCTACCTCCTTAGTTAATAAGAGTGGTATTGAGTTGGGTATTGATTTTACCAACTACGCTAACTTTGTTCACTTTGGATCTGCAGAAGAGAGGTTATCAAATTTTAAAGACAAGCTAGAGGCTATTCAGTATCACGAGAGTCAGTCGATAGTAATCTCAAATACTTTATCAGCTACATCTACCTACCAATCAGAGAGTGTAAACTATCACATTGATGCAGCAAACACTCTTTTACGAGAGTTTGATAGTTACGACAGATTCCTATACTTTGAGACTGGTAGTAATACTTGGCCAAAAGATGCAAATGGAACTTTATTTCCAACCACTGCCTCAGCAGCCATCACCTGGTACAATACTCAACTATCTGCTTCACAAGACTACGATTTAGAGAACCAAAACAGACTACTAAACACATTACCAGATTACATTAAGGAAGATGCAACAAACAATCCTGCGATTGTATTCTGTGATATGTTAGGGCATCACTATGATAATCTTTTAGTATATGCACAAGGTATATCTCAAAAGCATAATACTGATAACCGATTAGATATAGGTGCTAGTAGAGAGTTGATTGGAGATATCCTAAAAGGGTTTGGTATTAAGTTGTATGAGAGTCAATTTAACACTCTCGACCTAGGAAAGCTTTATGTAGGATCGTTCTATCCTACCGGATCAGAAGTAATAAACACTCAGATATCAGGATCAGAGGTTATTCCTCCAATCAAAGATTATCTAGATGGCATCTATAAGCGCATATACCACAATATAGCACACCTCCTACAAGTTAAAGGTACTAGAAGAGGACTTAGAGCTTTGATTAATACTTTCGGTGTTCCGTCCGATATATTAACCATCAAAGAGTTTGGTGGTGTACGTAAGGAAGCTAAGAACTTTGGTCCAGAAACATCTTTCACATCCTCTTTAGATAAGATAAGATTAGATAATACTGGTTCTCTTTTATCTGGCAGTACGGTATCGGTATACGAATACATGACAGAGTTTAACAACTTGTATTCTAACGATAGCCACGTAGTTGAGATTGGTTGGTCTCCTAACCAATTAAAGGATGATTATATCATCGGGCAGGTTTCTGCTTCTTTTAACATTGACGACTATATTGGAGATCCGAGAGATAGGTTCAATGGCAGCTATACTGATTTACAAGATTTCACAAAGACAATTCTAAACACCTCAGAAGATAGAACTATATATGACTTCTTGAGACTACTTAGATACTTTGATAATGAAATGTTTGCTATGCTGGAAGACTTTGCACCTGCAAGGACTTCTCTAAGAAAAGGAGCAATCATAAAGCCACATATTTTAGAGCGTAGTAAGGCTAATGTAGGTGATATGGAAATCACTCAACATACCTATTCCGGTTCTATCAATGTATATACTATAACTGGTAGCGAAGGAGATGTTATCAACCAAGATACATCTAACATCGTTGTAAACAAAACAATTGGAGGAGCAATATCTCAATCAATAGTAGACCAGCGAGAAAGGTTTAACGGAGAGTTGGGTGGTAGTGCTATTGTAGTTTCAAACGGAGAGCTTAACGCTGAGAATCCTTTGAAGAGACTAACATCCCTACCTTTAAACTACGATGTAACAGTTAGTACAAACTTAGATACATTTAGGAATGCAACTGTATCTTCTGGAGAGATGTATATGTACTACTATGATTTTGAAGTACAAATGTTACCGGCACCTCCAGAGGAACCACCAGGAATACTTCCATTTGGAGTTACTCAAGAAGATATAAACTTAGAAATTATAAATCTAAATCCTGACATAGAAGGTTTGGGTGTATCTTTAACAAGAGTTGAGAGTGATGTATATAATGATGACGACGTACTTATATATAGTACCACCCAAGAAGGCTCTTACACCATTTCAGGGATTGCATATACAGGAGATGATATTGTAGTTCAAGCATATGCATTTGATACAGGTAATCCTCCTGCATCAATTTCAATTGAGATCAAGAACGGAGCTACAGTGGTGGAATCAGGAACAGGTACTGCAAGTTTAACTATTACTAACGATCCTGGAGAACTTGTTGTAGGTAGTACTACTTTATCAATTATAGTAAGAATTAGTTAAGATGCCAGCACAGATACCAACATCAGGAGTTAAGTATATCAGAGTAAATAGATACGACAATAATAGTCAAGATATTGCTGATAATATTAGATATGCAAGAACCATCAGAGTTAATCATGGCAGTAATATTCGTCAATACGACATTCTATCTGCTATTATAGATCCAACTGATAATGGTGTTTATTATTTAGAAGTAAAACCTTCTTACAAAGGACAACCTAATGGAGGCACTGGATTAGATGCAGCATTGGTTCCAGCCGTTGAATTTGATTTAGAGTATAACGAATACAATGCTTTGTACTCAAATGCAAATGATAATCAGTTTTCTAGAACCAAACTCATAGTAGAGAGAGGTACTTTTGAAGGAGCTCCTTCTAACCTTACAAACATTCTACAACTAAGAGAAAGAGCCGCAGAAATCCAAGATGATTTTTACGAAGATACAGGCCTAGTTAATGCTAGATTTGCTGGAAGTAGAAATACCTCAACAGATATAAACGTATACCAAGCTGGTGATAATGCAATACTACAGCAACCAGCAGTTGAGCTTACTCAAGAATATTTTGCATACTTTAATTATATCGGAGGAACTTCTCCAGAGATTGTAAATAAAAGTGCAGCATCGGTGAAGTACTTAATAGGATCTGATGGCACTATCCTGGATACAGCTAGCGACGAGGCTGCTGCGTATTTACTAAAATATAATTTTGAATCTGGAAAAGAAGTTATAGTTCAACTAGATGATGTGGATTTTGGAGGCAAGAATATGTCAATCCTTAATGGTACTCACACGATATATAAAGGAGGAACTTCAGCATACCCAGTACTACATAACCACGCAGCAGCAATGCCCCAAGCATATGCTACTAACCAAGATAAGTATTCGTATTTTATTGCTTTACAATCTAAGGCCAGTGGAAGTATTTTATACTTAAATGTATCATCAGGAACGTGGGTAGCAAATGGAACCAATTGGATTACAGGTTCATCTGCTTTATTTGAGGACCATGTTGGCAATCTTGATCTGTATGGTACAGACTATTACCAACTTGGTTTAGGAGTTAACGAAACAACTGCAGATCCAATTTACAACTGGATGCAGAGTGGAGAGCTTGCTGAGGATGCAGACTATACGGAGATACCAGGATCAGCTGATATATTATATAACGAACCAACAGGATATGCTGGAGTACGTGATACTTATACGATCCAACCAAATGATAGAATCATATTTCATTCACAAGTATATCCCAACTGGAGAGTATCTTATCAAATATTTGAAGTGGTAAAAACTGCTACAAACATATATTTACGAGTAGATAGGAATGTTCAATCGAGTGATATTCGTGAGAATAAGTTTGCAATTGTAAGGTATGCCGATGATCCAAAGTCGGTAATTCTAAACGTAGAGAAACCAGCAGGAGGAACATCGGGAGGTATTTTAAAACCAAAATACGTATCTAAGGAAGCTGAAGATAAGATTCGAGCAACCATTAAAGATATGCGTCAAAAAGGAATGATTTAACAAGCTATTTATATAATACAATATAAAATTTAAGTATGGGATTCTTAGATAATACAACAATTACAGTTGATGCTATTCTTACCAAGAAAGGTAGAGAGCTTTTAGCTAGAGGCGACGGCTCTTTCCGTCCTACGCAGTTTGCATTAGCAGACGACGAAATGAACTATGCTTTATACAATCCAGATCATCCATCAGGCTCAGCTTATTATGGTGAGGCACTAGAAGCTCTTCCATTGTTGGAAGCTTTCTCTGATGAGACTCAGACCATGAAGTATAAGCTCGTTACTCTACCAAGAGGTACTGCTAGAATGCCAATCCTTTCAATTGGACAAAGCACAATTATCCTTAAGCAGGGTGAGAGTAAAACAATCTCTCCAGAGACTCTAAACTACCTAGGAAATAATGTTGCAAACGAACCAGGAGGTTATACTGCAATTATTTCCGACGTGAGAGCGATGTCAGAGTTTGTAGGTCAAGGTGTTAACACAGAAGAGGCTGAAAGACTGAATGCACTAGAAACAGTTGGTACTAATGTATCTAAAACTGTTCTTGGAAATAGTTTCTCTTTGAAAGCAACAACAGTCAACACATTGTTTGGAACCCGTACTTCAATTCAAACGACTGTAACTTTCATTGGTAGAGACTCAGGTGCTAGAATAACAGTCCCAGTAACAATTAATAAACTATAATAAGATATGTCATTCTTTCGCTTAGATCCAAGAGATGTTGTTGTTTCTGCTGATTCTGTATCATCTACGGTATGGAGCACAGAAGGTGTATACTTAAATACATTTTTCTCCTCAAGTGCACAACAATTACTGAGTAGTGCAGACTTCTACATGGAGGTACGCTCAGGTAACAATGATACTCTTCCAGTAGAATTCTCAATTGCATATGCTGACGCAACAGGAGGTGGTTCTGAAGATTTTAATGCAGCAGTACCAGGTGTATCACCATCCTCTGCTGTATACAATCAAATCAGTAATCTTGTATTGGGTGACAATGATGAGGACTTTGTGTTTGGAACACAAGCAAGCGATTACTTCTATGTAATATCAGTTGATAGAGCACGTTATCATGAGAAACTATTACCAGGATCCTTTAACCTAGATATCTCTGGTTCACAAGGAAACAGAATTAGACTGACAGATAATAGCTTAGATGTTGTAGAAGAAACCTACACTGAAGCAGGAAGAGTTTATCAAATTGTAAGTGGTAGTAACGGTAGTGCATATGATGGCAGTGGCGTAACTGTATCAGGAAGCTTTGGCTGGTTATTACCAGATGTAGGTATTGCATTATTAAATGGTAAGGCATTAGATTTAGAAGCTGTAGATGGTGGTGCATACTTTAGAATAAACAGAGGTAGTGCTACAAACAACAACAGACTACTTTATGATGCAATTAAAGGTGGTGGAGCATTTAGATTAAACTCTGAGGAAACTATCACGTCAAATTATATCTTTGCTAGAGTAAGAAGTGATGAAGCTAACTACTCTACAAACCCAAGTATGATCTCAGGTTCATCAGGTGATTTACTACATGAAGAGATGATTTACTCTCCAGTAAGCTATGTTACAACTGTTGGTATTTATAATGACAATAACGATCTTTTAGCAGTTGCTAAACTATCTAAGCCATTAAAGAAAGATTTCACTAAAGAAGCATTGGTTCGTATCAAGCTTGATTACTAAAACATATGAGTGCAGTCTACAAAAGGTTAGAAAGAGAAGACACTTTCATATCACCTTATACGGCTCACAAAACCTTTTCTTTTACGAGTGCAAGTTTTGATGAGGTTGGTATACAGGTACTGAGAGCAGTCAGTGGAACCTTTCCATATACGGAAGAGGCACTACGCTATGACATGGTACGTAATCATTTCTCATCCTCTGATGTATCTTTTATCAATACTTTTGATTTAGATGTACCATTTAGTGATGAGGCTAATGTAATCTCTATTCCAAGAAACCTTTATGGAACCAACATAAAGAAAGGATCTTTCAACTTTATATTATCAGAATCAGCAAGTTTATATGATCAGGATGGATTCGTTTTAGAATCTGGAAGTGATGCTAAGGTTGGATATATAAACTACTCAACAGGTATTATTGCTTTGACAGGAAGTGCTTATGAAGAAAGAGATACGTTTTACTCATCCTCCTTTGTAAGCTCATCATTTGAACATTTACAAGTAGTATATACAGCAATAACAGCATCCTTAACCTTGGATCCATTAGTCGATGTAAATCCATTCCAACCTGGTCTAGGAAATCCTACAGAGAATCTTATGTTATTGAGTGCATCTCACGATTTCGGTACTGAGTATATATATGGGACACCAGACAGTTTTGCAGTATTTCCAACAGCTCCTTATCTAGCTCCTCGTATTACTCTTAGTTTGAGTGGTATGACTGCAAGTTATTTTGCTGTGTTGATTGATGATACTGTAAGTGGACAATTGGAATTAGACTTCCAACAAAACCTCTATCATCCTTTAGCAGGAGTAGTTGATTTAAGTAGCAACACCGATTATACTAAGTTCGATTCTATAGAGATTGAGTGGAAAAAGGATGCAAGAGATGGAGACATTGTGACGTATGGATTCCTAGCATCAGGAAGCTGGAGCAGCAGTTTATATGACTATCCAAACTCATCTTCGTATTTTGAAATAATAGATCAGTATACTGCTGCAATTGAGCCAGTAACCCTTACTGCTACTAACACTTATCCAGCAGATATTGCAGCTGTACGTCGCTACGAATCTGAGTTTACTTCTGCAAGTGTAGATTTTAGTTATTTCTTAAGAAACTATACTGCAAGCTTCCAAGCAAGTGAAGAACTTTTAACATACAATTACCACTGTTATGTGGGTCCAAATGAATTCAATTACACCTATAATCCAAGTGTGCTATCAGGATCTTTATCAGGTTCACTAGAAGACTTTGTAACAGGTAGTGAGTTTAGACCTTATGTAACAAGTGTAGGTATATATAATTCTGCAAATGAACTTTTGGCTGTAGGTAAGTTGGGACAATCAACTCCTATCCTACCAGACACACCTTACACATTTGTAGTAAAAATAGATTTATAAGTTATGTGGATATATGAAGGGAAGCCTATCGAGAGCATGGAAGATATGCCCGAAGGTACTTTTGGTTTTATTTATGAGGTTACTCACAATCCTACTGGAAAGAAGTATGTTGGTAAGAAGCAGTTGATGATGAATCGCACACTTCCACCACTGAAAGGCCAGAAGAGAAAGAGAAAGGTTGTAAAGGAAGGAGATTGGAAAACCTACTATGGATCACAAAGTGATATAAAATCTCTACTAAAAGAAGGCTCAGCGTTGGATTTCTCAAGAAAAATCTTGAACTTTGTACCAAGCAAGAAACTTCTAACCTACTATGAAACTAAATATTTATTTGAAAGAGGAGTATTAGAAAAACCAGATGAATATCTAAACGATAATATCCTCGGAAAATTTTATAGAAAAGACTTCTTATGAAACTAACAAGCATTATCTCCGAAATGTACAATCCAGACATGGAGGAGGTCAAGAACCAATTTAAAGATGTACTAGGCCAAAAGCTTGGTGCAGGAGATAATGGTGAAGCATACCTTCATGCTAAAGATAACTCTAAGACATTAAAGTTTACTACTGATGAAGGTGAAGCAGACATTGCTGAAACTATCATGGGTCTTGGTGATAAGCTAAAAGCTTTTAATAGAGTTCATGAGGTTAGATCGTTTGATGACAAAGGTATATGGGTAATAACCTCAGACTATTGTCGTATGGCAAACATCGAGAATGAGGAGTACCTACAGTTTCAAAAAGCAGTAGAGAAGGAGTGTAA
>Ga0209555_10002412_pt1:2500-13157 | contig 13157 bp, 15 predicted proteins | sample SaaInl85LU_5_DNA_FD_184643 | JGI IMG/M metagenome (GOLD analysis project Ga0209555, IMG submission 184643) | Marine microbial communities from expanding oxygen minimum zones in the Saanich Inlet - ESP_85LU_5_DNA (SPAdes) (version 2) | ecosystem: Environmental > Aquatic > Marine >... | reverse complement strand
CTCTAGTCAAACAGTTTCGACTGCGATTTTGAAGTTGAGCCTCAAGATTTAACAGTTGACTTGTTTAACCACCTACAGACGCTTTACGCCCAGTGATTCCGGATAACACTTGCATCCTCCGTCTTACCGCGGCTGCTGGCACGGAGTTAGCCGATGCTTATTCTTCAGGTACACGTCAAAATTCCTCCCTGAAAAAAGAGGTTTACAACCCATAGGCAGTCTTCCCTCACGCGGTATTGCTCCGTCAGGCTTTCGCCCATTGCGGAAAATTCCCTACTGCTGCCTCCCGTAGGAGTCTGGACCGTGTCTCAGTTCCAGTGTGTCTGATCATCCTCTCAAACCAGATACTGATCGTCGCCTTGGTAGGCCTTTACCCCACCAACAAGCTAATCAGACGCGAGCTTCTCTTCAGGCAGATAAATCTGTTTCACTCGAAAGCATATGGGGTATTAGCAACCGTTTCCAGCTGTTATCCCCCTCCTAAAGGTAAATTCTCACGCGTTACTCACCCGTCCGCCACTAAAGTTAAAAACTTTCGTACGACTTGCATGTATTAGGCATACCGCCAGCGTTCATCCTGAGCCAGGATCAAACTCTCTTAAAATTTCCTTAAATTTTTATTTGTTAGATTTTGTAAAAAATCTGTTCGTGTGTCTGATTATTATTTTATCTTATAACCTAAAAGGAATTAAAAAAAGCAAAAATTAGGTTAATTGATTTTTTTAATAAAAATAAAAAAATATACTTTTATTACTTTATTTTTATTAAAGTAATAAAAGTTAAAAGTCTTAAAAAATCCATTTATCTGTTGAATTTTCAATAAAATGTAAAACCATAAATTGTTTTTGATTTACAAATTGACTCATATCAGTAATATAATTACTACTTTCAGAAACGATATTTGTGGAAATATTTTTTACAGTATCTACCGTACTATTAAAACTAGTAACATCATGTTGTTTTTCATACATTTCTTTTAAAACACGCGTTGGTAAAAATTCTATATCCAATTTTTTATAGTTTTTTTGCATAAATTTAAGAATTTCTGGACGTTCGGTATACCAATACTCACGCAAATCTTCAGGAATTGGATGACTATACCATAATGAAGGTAAATAACGGAATAAAATAACATCCTTTAATTGCCCATCAATCACTAATTTTCCCGGTTGGCCTTCACTTGGTAAAAATGGCATAGTAAAGACAAGATGATTCAAATTATCTGCAATTTTTCCAACAAAGCCTGAAATAATTGCACTCGATAGATCTAACCCTAAAACAACAGGTGAAAAACCAGCAACTACATCAAAGACCCAATCAGTAAGAGAAATAAAATAAACCCAAGGACGTGTATACGGATTTATAGTTAAAAACCAGTATAATTGAACCCGTAATTGTAAAATAGCCAAGAAAAACAATAATCCAAGGAAGATTGATTCTCTAACTAACTCTAACATTGTTATATCTACAGACATATCAAGATTAAGTTGCATCCATTGTGAAAGCCAATCAGGTAAAAAGAACATGTTTCTATAATTTTCAACATAAAAATTATAGAATCCATCTGACTTGTGCTCATAAAAAACCTTTTCTATAGTAGCGGTATGAGGAAGATTTCCTACAATCGCTTCGAGCAGGGTTTTTGGTTGAGGAATTGCTGGAACTCCTCTTGGATGTAGCGGTAATTGCGCGATGTAAGAAGCAATTGAACGACGCTCTTCTGAAGCTGGATTTACTAATGGCATACCAGGATTATCAGGATAATTAAAAAACTGAGCTGCTATCGTTTCATAAATAGAACTAAGCTTTTGAATACTAGCAAGTTTCAAGTCTAATAATTTACGCTCTAATGTCATAAACTAATATAATTCGTAAATATAATTTCAGTTTTAATAATTGTTACAGACTTAACAAACTAAAAATGTTAAGTTTTCTTTTATCAAAAGAAACCATAAAGATTGTATGATAATTTATGAATTTTAAAAATTCATATCTTCCCGAAAGAAATAAAAATTATATCTCTGTTGGTTGGTTTCATCGGGATAGTAGGATTTGAACCTACGACACCCTGGTCCCAAACCAGGTACTCTACCAAGCTGAGCTATATCCCGTAATTGAAACTACCAAATCAAAGACTAAAAATCCTTTATCTACAAACTAGATGAAGACAAAAATGATTATACAAAAAAATTTATCTAAATTGCAAGTTTTAGTTAAAAAGAAAAATATTAAATAAATTTGATATAGTATAACTTATTAAGATTTAATAAGTTATCCCATATTTTCATTATTCTTCTTCTGAAATATTGCCAAGAATATAGTCTAAAGCATCTTGTACAGTTGCAATTCCACCAGCTTCTTCATCAGCAATTTCGATTTCAAATTCTTCTTCGAAAGACATTACTAATTCTACTACATCTAAAGAATCAGCACCCAATTGAGTTGTAAAGTTCGCTTCAGGAACTACTTCCGATTTTTCAATAGCTAATTGATTACTAACAATAGTTTGTAAACGCTCTAAAACAGTTGACATAAGAATATCCTTAAGTTAAATATAATGAAACAAGCCACACACTTTGTATTATACTATAAAATTCTTTTAAAATACAATAAATTGTAATAATTTTGCAATTTGGTATGTACTACTACGATTTACAGCATAGATGAGAATATTACGTTGTTCTGCTAAATTTTTTAGTTTAGAATTTTTTTGAATTGATTTTTTTAAACCAATAATTATGTTTGCTTTTTTTATATCCCGGGTTAAAACTAAATTGATTCCTAATTTAGTTAAAACTTCTCGAACTAAATTATAAGATAACGAATATAGGTAAATTACTAAATTTTTGGATTCCAAGTTTGATTTGTAAATTTCATTCTCGTTATTTACAATATCCCAACTATTTCTTCTTAATTCTATCCCAGGTTGTGTTAGGGTTGATTTAAACAACGTAGGCGCATACAAATTTTTGTATTTTAAACTCGGAATTTTATTTCTAGAAATTTTCCGGATTTGTGTAATAGCAAAAGTCCCTCTCAATAAATGGTCAATCGATTCTTGAACATCTTCATGAATTGTCCAGCTATTTTGATCATTAATTTCAATAGCAATCTGAAATGCAGGGTAAGCTTTTCTTTCTAAAATACTTTTTTGCGTACCACGTCTTTTAGCTTCATCATCACTTAATGTCACATATTGAATTCCACCAATTAAATCTGTTAACGGAGGATTTTTAATCAAATTTTCCAAACAAATACCATGTGTAGTACCGACTAGTTGAACACCTTTTTCAGCAATAGTTCTAGCAGCTAAGGCTTCCAATTCTGTGCCAATTTCATCAATAATAATAACTTGTGGCATATGATTTTCAACTGCTTCAATCATCACTTGATGTTGAAGATCTGTTTGGGTTACTTGCATCCGTCTAGCCCGTCCAATACCTGGATGAGGTACATCACTATCTCCAGCAATTTCATTCGATGTATCAACAATAATAACTCGTTTTTCCATTTCATCAGACAAAACTCTTGCAATTTCTCTAATAATTGTCGTTTTGCCAACACCAGGTTTACCAAGAATTAAAATTGATTTACCTGACTCTAATAAATCACGAGCTAATGAAATTGTACCAAATATAGCTCGTCCTACTCGACAAGTTAATCCAGTAATTAAAAACTGTCTATTTCGAATACAACTTATACGATGAAGTGTTCGGTCAATTCCTGCCCTGTTTTCATTACTAAATTTACTAATTCGTTTTGTAATAAATTCAAGATCTTGCCACGAGATAATTTTCTGTGATAAATATTCAGGACCGGTTAAAAAGCGTGCCTCAGGTCTTCTACCAAGATCAATTACAATTTCAATTAATTTCTCTTTCTGTGGATGAGATGTTAAATGTTCATTTAAAAAAAATGGTAAATGATCTAATAATTTATCTAAATCTTCCTCACTAGCCATAAAAAAGTTTTTATACTTTACTTTTGAACATCTATGGTAATTTTACTAACATTTAATATGTATTTGTGTTAGTAAAATTTTTAATCGAAATCGATACAATCGATATTTTATCGTGAAACATTAATTAATTCATTAAATGTTGACGTATCTAAAATAGCAATTTGCGATAACATTTTTCTATTTAATTCAATATTTGATTTTTTGAAATTATGAATTAATTTACTATATGGTAAACCATTTGCGCGTGAAGCCGCGTTAATTCTTGTAATCCAAAGCTTTCTAAAAATACGCTTTTTCTGTTTACGACCAACATACGAATAACGTAATGCTTTCATAACTTGTTGGTTCGCTACTCTAAATAGACGTGAATGTGCACCTCTATAGCCTTTTGCTAACTGTAAAATTTTTTTACGGCGTTTTCGGGCAACATTTCCTCGTTTTACTCTAACCATAATATTTTATTTAATAAGGTAACATTAATTTAATAGGTTTACTATCACAGTCACAAACACAAATAGTTTGTGATAGTTTACGTTTTTGGGCATTTGATTTCTTTCTTAAAAGATGGCCTTTATATGCATGGCGACGTAAAAAATTACCCGCCCCTGTTTTTTTATACCGTTTTGCGGCTGCTTTACGGGTTTTTAATTTAGGCATAAAATTTTTAAATTTTTATTTAAAGATAACTTAATTTATTACTACGGTTATCACATAGTAAGTTATTAATTTTATAGTATTGAATTATATTTTCTTTGTCAATAATGAATAAAAGTTGATATAGATATATAAATTAAAAAAGAAACAAAAAAATAATGATAAAAAATAGAGTAAAGACTCTATTTTTTCAATATATGTTAGTTAAGAATTAATCATCTGTTTTTTCTTCAACAAGTGATTCTAACTCATCTAAAGCAAAATTATTTGTGTTGGTACCACTATAGTTAACATTTTCGAAACGAACAAGAGCTGGATAACGAATACCACTTTGATCAATTGTTACAACAGTTCCGATTTGATTAAACCAATATGATTCTGTTCTAAGAATTTTTACTTTTTCACCACGATTTACCATATTTGAATACCTCAATGACTTTAAAATTTTTTAGGTTTTCTTTAAACCTTATTACTATATATTTATATATTATAAGTCTTTTTTTATTAGTAAAATTTTAATTAATGCCACAGGCTAACTTTTTAAATCTAATTTTCTAAGTTCTGTTGTTTTTGACTTTTTAAATTTGTTAATATTTAATAAAAATTGAAATTAATAAAAAAAATTAGACGACGAATGACTCGAACTATATCAAAAAGTATGATTATAGGAAGTATACTACTAAGTAGTATTACTATTAATAACAACAATGTTATGGCATTAGAAAGCCCTGAAAATATAAGAAATCAAGCTCAAACCAATCAAAATATTGTAAGTTCAAGAATGACTTATGGTCGTTTTCTTGAGTATTTAGAAATGGGATGGGTAAAACAAGTTGATTTATATGATAATAGCCGAAATGCAATTATTCAAGCCTCAAGCCCTGAGTTAGGAAATAGACCACAAACAATTCGTGTAGAAATTCCTGTAGGAGCGTCACAATTAATTCAAAAATTAAAAGAATACAATATTGATTTTGATGCACATCCAGCTGAACAAAAAAATGTATTTTTTACAATTGCAAGTAATGTTCTTTTACCTATCTTATTTATTACTGGTTTAATTTACTTCTTCCAAAATTCTGAAAACTTTGGTGGTGGTAATGGTCAATCACCTATGGCATTAGGTAAATCAACAGCTAGATTCGAAAAAAGACCCGATACTGGAGTAACATTTAAAGATATCGCAGGTATTGACGAAGCAAAAGCTGAATTTGAAGAGATTGTATCATTTTTAAAAGAACCAGAAAAATATACAATTGTTGGTGCAAAAATTCCAAAAGGTATTTTATTAGTAGGTCCTCCGGGAACAGGTAAAACATTATTAGCAAAAGCAATTGCTAACGAAGCAGATGTACCATTCTTTAGTGTTGCTGGTTCTGAATTCGTAGAAATGTTTATCGGTATTGGTGCTGCGCGAGTACGAGATTTATTTAAAAAAGCATCAGAAAACGCTCCATGTATTGTATTTATTGATGAAATCGATGCAGTTGGTCGTGAACGTGGCGCAGGTGTTGGGGGTGGTAATGATGAACGTGAACAAACTTTAAACCAATTATTAACAGAAATGGATGGTTTTAAAGAAAACAAAGGTGTAATCGTTGTTGGTGCAACAAACCGTGTTGATATCCTAGATGCAGCTTTATTAAGACCAGGTCGATTTGATCGTCAAGTTACAGTTAATTTACCAGATCGATTAGGCCGAGTAGGTATTTTAAAAGTTCATGCTCGAAACAAACCATTAAATGAAGATGTTTCATTAGTTCAATTAGCAAACCGAACTCCTGGTTTTTCGGGTGCTGATTTAGCAAATTTATTAAACGAAGCAGCAATTTTAGCAACTCGTTATAAAAAATCAAGTATTAGTAAAAAAGAAGTAAATGAGGCTGCGGATCGAATTATTGGTGGTATTGCAGGTACACCATTAGAAGATACAAAAAATAAACGTTTAATTGCATACCATGAAATTGGTCATGCTTTAACAGGTAGTGTTTTAAAATCACACGATGAAGTTGAAAAAATTACATTAACTCCGCGTGGTGGTGCTAAAGGCTTAACATGGTTTACTCCGAATGAAGATCAAAGTTTATTATCACGTTCAGCATTATTAGCTCGAATTATTGTAGCATTAGGTGGCCGAGCAGCTGAGCAAGTTGTTTTTGGTGACCCAGAAGTTACCACAGGTGCAAGTAATGATTTACAACAAGTTACAAATCTAGCTCGTCAGATGGTAACTAGATTCGGTATGTCTAATATCGGCCCTGTAGCTCTAGAAGATGAAAATACTGGTCAAGTTTTCTTAGGCGGTAATATGGATACGGGTTCACAATATGCAGAAAATATTGCAGACAGAATTGATGAAGAAGTTTGTAAAATTATTAGTTATTGTGAAGATAAAGCAATTGAAATTGTATCTGATAATCGTGTGATTATTGATTTAATTGTAGAAAAATTATTAGATGTAGAAACTATGGATGGTGAAGAATTCCGTCAATTATTAAGTACATATACTGTTTTACCAAATAAAGATTTACCATACGTTTCAAAATTTAATTAAAAACTTACATTGAAATATATTGCTATATCTAGATTGTGATTATACAATAAGTTTAGAAGAACAATATTAAGATTCGAATAAGAAATTCGAATCTTAAATCTCTGTTATCGTTAATTAAAATTAGGTTAATTTTATGGCAAAAAAAAGTATGGTTGAACGCGAGAAAAAGCGTATCAAATTAAATAAAAAATACGCTGAAAAGCGTAGTATTTTATTAAATCAATATAAAACGACAGAAGACTTTACATTAAAACTAGAAATCCATTCAAAAATTCAGAAATTACCACGTAATAGTGCCAAAAATCGAATTCGTAACCGTTGTTGGAAAACAGGTCGTCCTCGTGGCTATTATAGAGATTTTGGAATTTCACGCCACGTTTTAAGAGAAATGGCACATCAATGTCTATTACCTGGTGTTACAAAATCAAGCTGGTAAAAATATTATAAAGTATTTTAATATTTTCCTTTGCGAAGATTTTAAGATTTTTAATTACAATAAGTAGTAATTGAAATCTTTTGTAAAAATTTTTTAATTCCTTAGAATCAACAAAGTTTAATAATTCATATATCTTATAGGAGTATCTCATGATTTATGATTCTCAAGTTTATACAGCATTATTAATTGCTTTAATGGCAAGCGTTTTAGCAATTCGTTTAGGTACAACTCTTTATCAATAAATAAAAAATTTTAATTTCGAATATAAATGAATCTTTTATATTCGAAATTAAAACATGAGACTTTTATAAAATTCTAAAAATTTAGATGTAATTAAAACTTATGGTAACACAAGATTTAGACAAATTTACGAGTCCCGTTTTCCCATTTACAGCAATTGTAGGCCAAGAAGAAATGAAATTAGCTTTACAATTAAATGTAATCGATCCAAAAATTGGTGGGGTTATGATTATGGGTGACCGTGGTACAGGAAAATCAACAACAATTCGAGCGATTGCTGATTTATTACCCGAAATTGAAATTGTTAAAGACGATCCATTCAATTCTCATAAATCAGATTTAGATTTAATGGGAAATGAAGTAAAGTTAGCTATTCAAAATGGTGAAGAAATCGAAACAGAATTTATTAAAATTCCGATGGTAGATCTTCCATTAGGGGCAACAGAAGATCGTGTATGTGGTACAATCGACATTGAAAAAGCTTTAACCGAAGGTATAAAAGCTTTTGAACCAGGCTTATTAGCAAAAGCAAATCGTGGTTTACTTTATGTAGATGAAGTTAATTTATTAGATGATCATTTAGTAGATATCTTATTGGATTCAGCAGCTTCAGGTTGGAATACAGTAGAACGGGAAGGTATTTCAATTCGCCATCCAGCACGTTTTGTATTAGTTGGATCAGGAAACCCTGAAGAAGGTGAATTACGTCCACAACTATTAGATCGATTTGGAATGCATGCTGAAATTAGAACAGTAAAAGATCCATTATTACGTGTAAAAGTTGTTGAGGAACGTACATCATTCGATCAAACACCAGGCATTTGGCTTGAAAACTATGAATCACAACAACAAGAATTACGTGATCGTATTGTAGCTGCCCAAAATTTATTACCAACAGTTGAGTTAGAGTATGATTTACGAATTAAAATCTCTGAAGTTTGTAGTCGTCTTGATGTAGATGGTTTACGTGGTGATATTGTTACAAACCGGGCTGCAAAAGCTTATGCTGCTTATCTTGGTCGAACAAAAGTTACGGTTGAAGATATTCAGACAATTATTACATTATGTTTACGTCATCGATTAAGAAAAGATCCTTTAGAATCAATAGATTCTGGTGATAAAGTAGCAAAAGTCTTTAATGAAATTTTTGAAATCGAAGAGTAATTTAATCTCTTAAAAATTTATAAAACTTATAAGTAAAAATACTATGCTAAAAATAATTTGGTTACTTTTAAGTTTAGGGTTAATTGTTTTAGTATTTCTTCGAGCCCCACAAAATTCAGGTCTGGCAAGTTTTGCAACAAAAACTGATATTTTAGGATCTCCAAGTTCTGCAGAAAAATTTCTTAATAATTTGACAGGAATCTTAATTTTAGGATATTTAATTCTCGCAATTCAATTAAACTTTTTAAATTTAAATAATTAATAAAGCACAATATAGATATTAGTTATCTTTACTATTTAAATTATTATTTAAAAACGAAATAAGAAACTAAACGTTTTTAAATAATAATTTAAAACTAACTAAAAAGATAAAATAATATAATTTAGAATTTATCTAAATATATAGTTTAAATTCATGAAAATTATCATAATATAATGTATGGTAGTAACCTCGCGGAGTAGAGCAGTCTGGTAGCTCGTTGGGCTCATAACCCGAAGGTCAATGGTTCAAATCCATTCTCCGCTAGAAAATTTTGTAAATTAACGTTAAAAAATTTATTTTTTTATTAGAATTATATAGTGAACGTTAAATATTAATAAGGTTTTACGTATGACATTAAATTTACAAACACCGTTCCCTACATTTGGTGGAAGTACTGGTGGCTGGTTACGTGCAGCTGAAGTTGAAGAAAAATATGCAATTACTTGGACAAGTAAAAAAGAGCAGATTTTTGAAATGCCTACAGGTGGCGCTGCAATTATGCGCAATGGCGAAAACTTATTGTACTTAGCACGCAAAGAACAATGTTTAGCTTTAGGTACACAGTTACGAACTTTTAAAATCAACGATTATAAAATTTATCGTATTTTCCCAAGTGGTGAAGTTCAATATTTACATCCAAAAGATGGGGTCTTCCCAGAAAAAGTTAATCCGGGTCGAACTTCTGTAAATAGTCGTGATTTCTCAATTGGAAAGAATCCAAACCCAGCTTCAATTAAATTTAGTGGAACTACTACTTACGAAAGTTAATTTAAATTTAAGATTAGTTATAAGACTAATCTTTTGGCGAGATGGCAGAGTTGGTCGATTGCGTCTGATTTGAAATCAGATGAATCTTTACGGATTCCGTGGGTTCGAATCCCACTCTCGCCTTATATTTTTATCCTAATGCTGCTTAACCGTGTTTTAATTTTTATAACTATTTTTTATGGGTAAAATTTACGATTGGTTTGAAGAACGTTTAGAAGTTCAAGCTATTGCGGATGATATTTCAAGTAAATATGTACCACCACATGTAAATATTTTCTACTGTTTTGGTGGTATTGTTTTCACATGTTTCTTAGTACAAGTAGCAACAGGTTTTGCTATGACATTCTATTACCGTCCAAGTGTTGTAGACGCTTTTGCATCAGTAGAATATATTATGACAAGTGTTAACTTCGGTTGGTTAATTAGATCAGTTCACCGTTGGTCTGCTAGTATGATGGTAATGATGATGGTATTACACGTTTTCCGTGTTTATTTAACAGGTGGTTTTAAAAAACCACGTGAATTAACTTGGGTAACAGGCGTTATTTTAGCAGTTGTAACTGTTTCATTTGGTGTAACAGGTTATTCTTTACCATGGGATCAAGTAGGATTCTGGGC
>Ga0209555_10002411_pt1 | contig 13164 bp, 9 predicted proteins | sample SaaInl85LU_5_DNA_FD_184643 | JGI IMG/M metagenome (GOLD analysis project Ga0209555, IMG submission 184643) | Marine microbial communities from expanding oxygen minimum zones in the Saanich Inlet - ESP_85LU_5_DNA (SPAdes) (version 2) | ecosystem: Environmental > Aquatic > Marine > Intertidal zone... | reverse complement strand
TGCAGGAGATAGAAGTTTGGTAGCACTTATAGCCCACGAGTTAGCACACAGCTGGAGTGGGAATTTGGTAACCAACGAAACATGGAATGACTTTTGGCTAAATGAGGGTTTTACAGTGTATTTTGAGCAGCGTATTATGGAAAAAATATTTGGGAAACCTTATGAAGAAATGCTTACAAAGCTGGGCATGGGTGAGCTAGAGGCAACGCTAAAAAATCTTATAAACGAGGGTAATTCGGAGGATACGCATTTATACTTGGATTTGGATGGAAGAAATCCGGACGATGGACTTACAGATGTGGCCTACGAGAAAGGACGTTTTTTCTTACAAAAACTAGAATCGGTTGTGGGTAGAGAACGATTTGATTTGTTTCTTAAAAATTACTTTGAAGAAAATAAATTCAAACCCATGAATACGGAGCGATTTATTGCCAATTTAAACGAACATTTACTAACACCCGAAGAAGAACAAGCCGTTAATATCAATGCTTGGGTATATGGTCCAGGATTGCCAGATAATGCCTTAATTCCATATTCAGAGGAGTTGGACCGAGTGGAAAGTTCAATTGCTCAATACAATAACAATCAAATAAAGGCAGAAGAAATAGATATTTCGGGATATACTACTCATCATTGGCTTTACTTTTTACGAGGCCTAAAAAACTTGGATTCTATTAAAATGCATGAGTTGGATCAAAATTTCAATTTCACACAAACAGGAAATAGCGAAATTGCGTGTGACTGGTTTAAACACTGCATAGATCATCAGTATGAGGAAGCATTTCCAGCATTAAATGATTTTTTAATTCGAGTGGGAAGAAGAAAATTTTTAACCCCACTTTATACGCGTTTAGCAAAGAGTCCTCAAAACAAAGCCTGGGCAAAAGAAGTATACCAAACTGCGAGAAATGGTTACCATTCTGTGAGTTACAACACAATTGATGAGGTGCTGAAGTAAGTTGAGTTCAATTTAAGAGGCACTAAATTTGTTTGTGGAATTAAAATTGCAAACTAACTTTGCAGACGCTTTAAAAAAGCAGGGCCTATAGCTCAGTTGGTTAGAGCACCTGACTCATAATCAGGTGGTCCCTGGTTCGAGTCCAGGTGGGCCCACATAATAAAATAAAAGGCTTACGTTCAAGTAGGCCTTTTCAATTTTCATCACTGTAACACATTTGTAACACAATCTGTCATTAATATCAAAATAAAGTACTTTCACAAGAATATTTTAATGATATTGATTTAGAATTAAGTCTTTGTACATTTGCTTTGTTAAAAATATAAGCATTATATCTCTGTTGTGTATGATGCAGATAATATCTTTAGCACAGAGTGAATCAAAAATCCTTCCGAAAATAGATGCTTTTTTGACTAAATCAGATGGTACAATTAAAAATAAAATCCTTGAAAGCATAGTTAAGTATGGCTATAGCATATTAGTGGTAGATGAACATTATTAGAACTGAAGTTAAAGGAATCAAGAGTTGGGGATATGATATAAACGTATCCAATATAGATAGTAACTACTATCTCAGAATATATTACAGAACTTTTGCAAGCTGTAAAAGACATATATGAATAACAATCCAATACTCAATAGTCCATATGATGAACCAAAATTTCATTATCACACCAACTTGGACGGTGAATTGGACTACGAGCAGATAGAGAAAGGTCGAAGGATCTTTAAACCTAACCTAAACGTAATACCTACCAAGCAAGGATCACAAAAAGATATTTTTGAGCTAAATGATATGGCCTCTGATTATCAAACGCATATCATCAACCTCATCCGGGTAGAAATTAAACAGTGGAGAGACTCTGGTTACCCTAATACCACAAGGGTTACCAAGGAATTACTTGATTTTTGGTTTAACAATCCGGAACGGCATGCCATTAAGAAACTGTTTTTTGCTCAGCGAGAAGCAGTGGAAACTGCCATTTGGCTAAACGAAGTTGCCGAGAGATCCAATGCCGGCCAAAACATCCTGAACAGGCTAAAATCTGCCCAAAAGAATGTTAGCCCAGAAGCATATCAACAATTACCAAGAGTAGCTTTTAAAATGGCTACAGGAACCGGAAAAACGGTTGTGATGGGCACCTTGATCATATACCATTACTTCAATAGGCAAGAATATAGACAAGACACCAGGTTTGCAGATAACTTCCTGGTAGTTGCTCCTGGCATCACTATCAAAGACAGATTAGGTGTGCTGTTCTATAATCAAAACTCACACCTACGTGATGAGACTCCTGATTATTATTACGCTCGTGATTTGGTGCCTAAGAAATTGAAAAACAAACTGGGTAACCTCAACTCTAAATTGATTATTACCAATTATCATTCTTTTGAGCCAAGAACCCTTCAAGGCAACAAAAAAAGTCCAATGGACGGGAAGATCATTGGATACGATGAAAATGATAAACCCATAAAGCAAGTAGCAAAGGAAGACTTCTCTTTAGTTACCAAAAGGGTTCTGAGTAAATTCAAACCAGGATCCAGGCTTCTCATTTTAAATGACGAAGCACATCACTGTTATTTACCCAGACAAAAAGGGAAAACCAAGGACACAGAAGGCGATGAGAATGCGAAAGCAGCTGTTTGGTTCACGGGTTTATCTGAGTTTGCCCAAAGGTTTAAACTTACCTGGGTTTACGATCTTTCTGCCACTCCATATTACCTCACGGGCTCTGGTTATGACGCATACAGTTTGTTTGGTTGGGTAGTTTCAGACTTTGGGTTAATCGAAGCCATTGAAGCAGGATTGGTGAAAATCCCATTCCTTCCAGAAAGTGACAATACACAGGAATTGACCATGCCGGTTCTTAGAAATCTTTATGCGCATGTAAAGGATCAGTTACCTAAGAAAGGACAAAAGAAAGCTAAAGCAGAAGCCAAGGCAGAAGAAAAGAAAGTAAGTGAAGAACCACCTCAGCTACCTCATCTGGTTAAAGGAGCCTTAGATCAATTTTATACGCATTACAAGGATTATTCTGATCACATGCGTGACAAAGGAGAGGAAAAGGTATCTCTATTTACAAGACCACCTGTATTTATTGCTGTTTGTAATAACACCTCGGTTTCTAAGGAGGTTTATAAGTTCATTGCAGGTTATGAGTTTGAAAACGAAGATGGAGAGACTCAAACGGTATCCGGACATTACGATCTGTTTTCAAACTACGATGAATTAGGAAGACTCAAAAGGAAGTCTCCAACCTTGATAATTGACTCTGAAGCATTGGATGATGCAGGTCAGATTAGTGGAGACTTTAAAAAGATATTCAATGCCGAAATAGATGAATTTAAGAGGGATTACGCCCGTATTCATGGTCAAGGATCTGCAGAGAATATTACTGATGCTGAAATTCTCCGTGAAGTAGTAAACACGGTTGGTGAACCTGGTAAATTAGGTGCGCATATTCGTTGTGTGGTTTCTGTTTCTATGCTTACTGAAGGTTGGGATGCCAATACGGTTACGCACATTATGGGATTAAGAGCATTTGGCTCTCAATTACTTTGTGAGCAGGTTGCTGGCCGTGCATTAAGAAGAATGAACTACTTCCTTCAAGGATATGACAAGGAAGGAAATCCTACTACAGACAAACGAAAAATTGTCGTAGAAAAATTCCCTCCTGAATATGCCCACATTATTGGGGTGCCATTCAAGATGTTTAAAGGAGGTTCTGCTTCTCCAGTAGATCCACCTGAGTACACACATGTTCAGGCCATTCCTGAAAGGCAAGAAGACCACGAAATAGAATTTCCAAATATTGAAGGGTATAGAGTAGAGTATGCCGATGATGAACTGAAGTTTGATTTCAGTGATATTGAAAACTATGAAATTGACGGATCTAAGTTTCCGGTTACTACAGTAATGGGCACTGCTTTTTCAGGTGAAGAAGAGAAACTGGAAGTTTCGCAGGTGCTTGAAAAGAGAAAACAAGAGATCATATTTCTTCTGACCAAAGAATTAATCAAGTATCACTTCTCTGATGATGACAATAATCCTAAGTATCACAAATTCAGTAAGCTGAAAGAGATTGTTGAATACTGGTATGATAATAAGATTCTGTTGCTTAACATCTCAGATGATAACTACAAGAAGTTGATATACTTCCACAATCCTAAAACTCTGGCTGATCACATTAACCGAGGGATTAACCCTCATGTGAATACTTCAGAGTTTATCAAACCCGTATTTAATTACTACAACAAGTTTGGAAGCACCAAGTATGTTGGAGGAAATACTTCAAAAGATGTTTACCCAACCCATAAGAGCCATGTTAATTATGTTGTAATGGATTCTGACTGGGAAGGAGTTTGCGCTAAAACCTTAGAAGAGTTAGATGATGTAGACACCTACGTTAAAAACCAGTTTATGGGTTTTGTAATTCCTTATGTAAAGGAAGGAAAAGACAAAATGTATTACACTGACTTTATTGCCCGTGTAAATAAAACCGATGGTACCATGGCCAATTTAGCGATTGAGATCACCGGTATGAATAAAGATAAAATTGAGAAAAAATGGTACGTTGAAAACCGTTGGTTGCCTGCAGTAAATGCAGTAAAAGAAAAATATGGCTACGATGAATGGCATTTCATTGAAATAGCCAATGACGTAAGAAACATTAAAAACCAACTAATAGACAAGATTAAAAGCCTATAGCCATGAGCAAGAAAGTAGATTCTTTAAAACATCAAGAAAAAAGAGCCCATATCCCATCTAAAGAAGAAGCTGGCTATGAGGATGCTAATAATGCAGTAAACCAAGGTAAATTAAGTTTAGAATTGCCTAAGAATCCAGTTGTTCACCGTGGCCAAGACCCTGAACTATTTTGGATGAATAAATATGGGAATGACGATCGAGATGACCTTCTTAATGTGGATATTCGATCATTATATAGACACGAACATATCGCCCCTGAGCAACTGATCAAAGGATTATATAAGACAGTAGTCGATAAAAAGGATGATGCTCAAACCGATTTGTTTTCAGCAAATGAGTTATTTGGAAACGCATTAGATAAAGATGAATTGGAGAAGATAAGTGAGTATTATCAACATTCGGATGGATGGACAAACCGTTTAATTCAAGGGGATAGTCATTTAGTGATGGCCAGCCTTTTGGAAAGAGAAGGTATGGCTGGGAATGTTCAAATGATCTACATCGACCCTCCTTATGGAATTAATTATTCTTCGAATTGGCAACTAAAACTAAACAACAAAAATGTTGGAATTTCAGATACTGATGTAACTGGGGAACCTGAAATGGTTAAAGCATTTAGAGATACTTGGGAATTAGGTATACACTCTTACCTGTCGTATTTAAGGGATCGACTTTTGATAGCGAAGGAACTACTGGATACTACTGGATCTTGCTTTGTTCAAATTTCAAATCAAAATGTTCATTTAGTTAGAAGTTTGATGGATGAAGTTTTTGGTAGTGAAAACTTCGTAAATCAAATAGTTTACCGAACAAAAAATATGACTATCGATACCAAATTATTGGGCTCAGTGAATGATGTTATTATTTGGTATGCTAAGGACAAGGAGAATGTTAAATATAGAAAATTATACGTGGATAGTAATGTCGAGGGAGACACTCATTGGAATATGTATGAATTAGATGGTAAAATTCATAAAATGGATACTTCCCAAATCCATAATCACAAGCTTCTTCCAAATGGATCTGACCCAATCAGACTAACATCTCTTTATCCAATAGGATTTAATGATAAAAGAGTCTTTCCGGTTTCGTTTAAGGGAAAAGAATATAAACCTGCGGCAGGTAGGTCGTGGAAATTTGATGAAAATGGGTTTAAAAAATTGGTAAAAGCAAAAAGAGTAATGCCTTATGGTTCGAAAGGAAACACTTTAAATTACGTGTTAAAAAACTCTGATTACCCGGTATCACCTATGCATAGTTTATGGCATGATACTGCGCCTACGTCAAAAAAAGAATATGTAGTTCAAACTTCAAACACACCTATCAAGAGATGTATTTTAATGACCACAGACCCTGGAGATTTAGTATTGGATCCAACTTGCGGTAGCGGAACAACAGCCTATGTTGCAGAAAAATGGGGTCGAAGATGGATTACTATTGACACCTCAAGAATTGCCCTAAGCGTAGCTAAAATTAGATTAATGACTTCTGAACTCCCATATTATAGTTTGTATGATAAAAACGGAGATATTAGACAAGGATTTGTATATAAAAAAGCTCCGCATATTACTTTGGAGTCTATTACACAAGGTGAAAACACTGATGAAATAACCCTTTTCGATCAACCTAAAGTTGAAAACAAAAAACTCAGAGTAGTGGGCCCATTCACAGTAGAAACACTTCAAAATTATGAACCAGTATCACCAGGATCAATTAATCAAGGATCTGAACAAGAAAATGATAACGGAAACTTTGAAGAGCGCATATTTGAGCATTTGAAATCCGCAGGAGTTAAAAATGGTATCAAGAATGAGAAAGCTGTATTTATTCGTGTAGAACGATTAGCAGATAGCTTCTTGCATGCTGAAGGTTTCTATTTAGATGCTGATGGAACTGAAAAGAAAGCCTACTTCCATATTGGCCCTAAGTTTGGCACCGTTGCCAAGAAGGCAGTTAATGAAGCGATTAAATCTTGCCGAAGCCGTGGAGACGCAGATTGGTTAATTCTATTAGGGTTCTCCTTCGAAAGTGATATACAAAGCGATTATGATTTAGGTACCTTCATGGTATCCAAAGCGAGAATGCATGATGATTTGATGCAGGACGGTCTTCTTAAAAAGGATAAGAAAGCGGCTTCCTTTGTTACCATTGGCGAACCAGATATTCAACTTCACAAAAATGGCTCTGAAGCACATGTTGAGGTTTGTGGCCTGGATATATATGATCCAATCAAAGATGTGGTTAAAGCCCGTAACGTTGAGGATATTGCCTACTGGATGGTTGATGATAAATACGATGGAAGCAATTTTGTAGTAAAACAAGTGTTCTTCTGTGGAGGTAAAAAAGATGAGTTCAAGAAATGGCGCAAAGGATTAGATGATCTTGCTAAGCAATCTACTAAGAAGAAGGTTGAAATGACGCTGAAAATCGAAATAGATAATGAAGCATTTGACCGTCTATATGGATTTGAATCACATCCTTTCAAAGCAGAGAAAGGCCAGCAAATTGCTGTTAGAGTAATTAGCCAGTTTGGAGAAGAGAGTACCAAGGTAATGACGGTGTAAGATGGATCCATCAAGTTTTCTTGCAGTTGTTGCTCTTGGTTTAGCAATTTGGGCTTCAACAACACCCGTAATAGATAAATGTACGTATAGGAGCTTTAAGTTTGGTGCGTTTAAAATTATCGTTGTTTTACTATTTTTTTCTTGCTCTGATGAAAATATAACTCGCCCAATGAACCAATTAGTCTATCAGATGTCGAGGGAACATACAAGCTTCAACGAATATCGCCCCCTACTGTCACTCACGAAGCGTTAGACCAAAAATTATTTTCATTAAAATTAGTTGATGGAGATTTTATAATGACTTGTATTGACTCAAATTCAAGTATGTACTTAGACTCATTGAATAAAATTGAAATATTAGGTAGAGGTAATGGTATGAATTGGTGGGGTAGATGTGTTAGGGAGGGTGAAAGATTAGGTAAGGTTGATTTAACAACTGATTGGATTGATATTTTGGGGGAAGACATAACGCCCTCAAATATTAGCCCACCTTTTCCGATTGATACATATAAATATAGTAAACAAAGATAGTATAGCCCTATGGGTTGGTGGGGTTATGCTTTATCTCTGTAGGTCAAACTTGTAAATGTGTGAAAATACTACCACGAACGTATGTAGTGTTAATAGCTGTAGGTTTTAATGCCCCTACCCCCGTATAGTTTCAGCGAAATATTGCAATCGCTCTAAATAAGATTTGAATTTAAGATTACCTGAATTTGCTTTTACAGCAGCAAGATGACTATCAATAAAAACTAAATGGTTAGTTACAGTACTATTGTCTTTCAATTTTACAGGTTGATTAGGCAGTTCAACCTCACTGAAATACTTTTCTAATTCTGCTATCTCTATACTCCAATCTTGAACTTGCTTAGTTATAGGAACTTCTACTTCAGATTGGAAAAAATAAGTTGTTTTTGGGGCTTCACTTTTTTCACCTTTTTCACTAATTGGTGTTTCAATATGTGTTTGCTCTTCCTTTCTAAATAGTCTCCAATCTTGTTTAATTAAATAGTCTGCAATGTCTTTACCTTGATCTCTATCTTTATCAGGTGCAAGTTTTTCAAGTAGGTCAGAAACCTGAAAGGAGGTGCCTTGTAAACGCCTTTGTATTTCTTTTGACTTATTACTCCAAAGCTCATAGGCTTTACCTTCTTTTGATAGGTCAGGGAACAAATAAACATCTCTACCTTTTAAGGCTTTACACTTCTCATAATTCAAACTACTTAAATTAAAAACCGCTAACCAAAGTAAGTTCTTGGGCTGTTCAGGTAGTCCAAAGTACAGCGTGCTATAGATTGCTGTTTTAGGGGCTTCAACTAACGCTATAGGGTTATGAGGGTATTTGCTTAAAAGGTGTTCACCAAATAAACAAGAAACCTTCGTTTCATTCTCTTTATAAGGGGTCAACCAATTAGGTATAGGTGTATGGTTTCTATTATGATGTTTTTCTATTATCGAGTGAATAAAGTCAGTTCCTGTAGTATGGTTATACTTATCAAATTGCTTTACCTGAATTGCTCTTACATTATGATTTACGTCAATGAATGGAAAGGTGATTGCACCTGCTCGGTACCCTGTCTTTATTGTACCTAAATGATACAAAGAAATAACCTGTTCAACATCTCGGACCTCAAATGGGAAAGGCACATTTGAAAGTAAATTTTGGATGAAGATATTACTCTCATAACCTGCTCGAGTTTGGCTTAATACTTCATTGGGCACATAAGCCCTTTTAGGCTTATTTACAGGCTTCTTTTTAAAGCTTGGTCGCCTTGGCTTCCAATTTGTCTTATTGCCTTGTTCCTGTTCCCAAATGGCTTTTGAATATCCATCTAAATAAGGGTTGTTATAGTCCTCGCTTGGACAGTTTATCTCACGGTCACAACGACCATATCTTTCAGGTAAATAGTCGCCTGTCTGTGTATCGATATATCTAACAAATCGTTTCTTTCCGCAATTAGGGCAGTAGTGTTTTTTACTGCCCTTTTCAAGTTTGTATCTATACTCCATATCAAAAAGGCGATGCCGTGTCTGTCAGATAAGCCACATTGCCTATACCTATCCTTTTCACTATTATACCGAAGCTCCCAAGACGCTTTATGAAATTGCTTTTATTCACAGGGTAGAATCCATCTTCTTGACAATAGATTCTGTACGAACTGTATAAGTCTTTTATCAGCTTATAGTCTTTAGGACTTGGATGATAGTTATTTTCATCAATGAACATTTTTACACTATCAGATTTACTTTTATAATCCTCAACCGCCTGTTTGACCACTTCGCTATGTGTAAACTTCTTTTGCTTCAGAAGTCTATTTAAGCCATCTAATACCCAATTAAAAACTCCTGAAAGCTCATTATCAATTATTTTATCTGCAAGCTGAATGTCCTTTTCTTCTTCGCTAATTATTACATTAAATGGGATAATTAAAAACCTTCTGAAATATGCGTTTGTATGTTCAACATCTTTAGGAAGTTCATTACAATTAAATATTAATTTAGCATACTGATTTATTGTATATGGTTGTCCATACAAGGCACGTGCCTCAACAGGCTCTCCCGAGACTAACTGCTTGAACGTTGAACTCTCAAGCTTACCGTTTATCTCACTCGCATAGTTTACTAATTTATTTGCAATTTTAGCCCTGTATTCTCCCCTTTCATTGGTTAAGTTGTGAAGTGAGTAAGTGCTTGTATTTTGATTGCCAAATAAAGCATTTACTACATCAAAAAATACACTTTTACCATTAGCTCCCATACCATAAAGTAAAAGAGCTTTTTCAAGTTTCAATCCTTTATGACCGTGCTTTATAAATACATACCCTAAAAATTCAGCTAATATATTTTGGAGTTTAATGTCCGGTAAAACTCTATTCAAATAAGCCTCAAATTTGGGTGCTTTTGATTGTGGGTTATATTCAAATGGAAGCTGATAAGTTAGAAAGTCTGAGCGGTCAAAGGGTCTTAGTTGCGTTACCTTTGGACTTACCTCAAATGTGCCGTTTAGTAGATTGATAAGAACCTTCTTGTCTGTTGGTGGCTTTTCATCAAGTTGGGCAGTACTAAGAAACTGTTTGTAAAGCTGTTCTTTAAATTCATAGTACCTTGCATTAAAGATGGGTACACCCATTTTCTCCGCTGCATTCCCTAAGAACTTTTGAAAAGATTCTTTATTTGTTTCACTCCAATAGTGCCCATTGTATAGGTAAATAAATCCTTGGTTTTTACACAAATCCCAACGTTTACTTTCAGCTAATTGTAGGATATTCTCAATTGACAGAACAGTATAGTGTCTTTTGTTCAATTTGAAGTTCTCTACTTTATGAGGGTTTGCTATTGCTTCAAAGTCTATAGGCTCAAACTGTTCAAGTAGTTTATTTAATATTTCATCGTGAGGTGTTGACTCTGACTCTGTTAGTGCCTGCACGTGGTCCATAATGACCTTTGGTTTTTTTAGGTCGTCAAATTTGGGGTTTAGTTTTTTAGTCATTGTTTCTAAATATTAATGGTTTGTTAAAACTGATTTCCCCGTCTCGAATCCACACTACATATCGTTCATTTTCCTTAGTTTCAAGTCTGTTGCCTTCAGCATCTATTAATATAATATAGTTTGCTCTTATACCTACCGATACAGGCTTAATTTGTTCGTCTCTAATAACAGTTTCTTTAACTTGAAATGTAGCTTTAAAAGTTGTATCTTTACCCTCAGTATCACCTAAAGGATTGTTGTAAATGTTTTTCATTTCTTCAGTCCTTTTTTAGTGTTATATAAATAATGTTCAGCTTCTTGCTCTATCTCATCGTTAGATTTACGTTTCCCTGCTTTGAGCCACTCGTCAATTTCAGCTTTTAAGAAGTATACTTTTTTTTCACGTTTGTAGTGAGGTACTTCATTTCGATGAATTTTGGTGTACCAAGTTGCTTTTGTTCGCTTCTCAGGGTCGTACTGAATAAGCTCATTTAGGTCGAGCCATTGTTCAGTTTGTTCGTTTGTTTCTTGCCTTTGCTTTTGAGTTAACAGGCTTTTAATTTCGTTAACTTCTTTTGTGAGGTTCGTTACCGCCTTGGGTAATTCTTCGAACCGTATTTCTTTTTTATTCATACTGCGAACAAAAACACTAAAGAATACACCGTTCAACCCCCAAATCGAATTTTAGGGATACTAAGGGTATGCTTTATTTGGATTTTTTATTCGCATTAAATCGATATTTTCGTTTATTAACTTATTAGAAATATGAACGAACAGCTATTGAAATTTATTGAACTCTGTTTAATTGATGGAGTAATTTCAGATAAGGAAAGAGAGGTTATATTTAGAAAAGCAAAAGAACTTGGTGTTCCTGATGACGAATGTGAGATAATTCTTGACAGTATGGTTGAGAAATATTCAGAGAACACAAAAAGGGCAGATGTTACAACTAATGATGTTACATCTAACAATAATGATAATAGTTTAAATGAAGAAACTGTTTTGAAAATTGAAAAGCAGGTTCACGCTGATACTCCTGACAATATCATTAGAGAAATTTTTGAATCAAGCCCAAGACATCAGATTCAAAACAAAGAATCAAAAATTGATGAATTAAATAAAGAGATTAAACTTTTAGAAAAGGAAATAATACCTTTAGAAGAAAGATTTGAAATCATTAATACGAGATTAAAAAAAATAAAAAATGAAAATAGAAAGCTTAAAAATTTTGTGTTTGATAAAGCAGATTTTGAAAACAAATTTGATAGTCTAATCAATAAACTTGATGTCGACAGAAGTAATTTAAACTTTGAATTCAATTATAAGGAGATAAAGCTTTACACTCTGACCAAAAATTTTTTCGGTAAAAAAACTAAAGGTGAAGTTGTTGCACTCGGATGGGGTGAAAGATTTAATAAAAATGACTTTGAATCAAAGTTCTATTTATCTAAAACTGACCTAAAATTAATTTTTGATATTAAAGAACTATATGAAAATCAATTAAATGAAGAACAGGAAAAAGTGCGTATTGCAATAGAAAAAAATGATGAGTCATTAGAGCAGAATAATCTTGAATATTCAGATTTGAGTAATCAGAAAGGTGAAAAATCAAGATTATTTTACAAAGCAGAAAATGAAGTTAAGAAATTAGAGAATGAAGTTCGTGAACTTAAGAAAATTATCTCAGAACAAAATTTCAACCACTTTAAAAAATTATACAATGAATCTCCAATACTTTATCAGTCTCAAATATTTTCAAAGTATTTACATCAAATCGGAAATGAAAACCCAAAACAAGTAGAAAATTTAACAAGATTTTTGAATTTCATAATAAAAAAAGAGCGTGGTTACTCCAAAAAAATAACTTCTTGTTTTGATAAACTTTCCAAAAATGAATTGACTGAAGATGAACTTTCGAAATTATTCAATCAAAAAAAGAATCTCATAACCCTATACAACTCATTTCATATTATGTATCAAAGTGTCATTAGTAAAAAGATGGGTCTTTATATGAGAATATATGTTGAGTTAGAGACTACAGGTATTTTTAATACTTTCTATGAAAAAAGCGTATTAAATAAACTTGATATAATGAATGAGCATTTTATAAAATTAAATAACACTGTAAGTGCAGTATGTAAAGAAATAAGTAAAACTAATGATTATCTTAGTTTATTAAATCAGCATATGTATAATATGAATTTAAGTATGCAAGTGACCAATCTAAATCTTGGTAATATATCATCTTCGATAAATGAAACTAATCTTAATCTACAAGATATATCTTACTCAATTAATGAAGGTAATACGATATTAGAAAGAGGTAATGATTTATTAGAAGGTATTGATTCAGGTATAGGTCTAAATAATTTATTGACAGGAGTCCAAACTTATCAGCTCTATAAAATCAACAAGAACACTAAATCGATAGGTTAATATTTTATACTCGGCAACCAATCTATAT
>Ga0209555_10002408_pt1 | contig 13181 bp, 13 predicted proteins | sample SaaInl85LU_5_DNA_FD_184643 | JGI IMG/M metagenome (GOLD analysis project Ga0209555, IMG submission 184643) | Marine microbial communities from expanding oxygen minimum zones in the Saanich Inlet - ESP_85LU_5_DNA (SPAdes) (version 2) | ecosystem: Environmental > Aquatic > Marine > Intertidal... | reverse complement strand
TCCTCCAGATTAGTAAAAGAGATGAGAGTCTTTGTGTGGAAGAACGGTAGAGCGCAAGCGCAGCAAGGATTTAATGATGATCTTGTAATGGCATTTGGCATCGGTATGTTTGTGAGAGATACAGCTATGAAGTTTAAGCAACAAGGTGAAGAGATGACTAAAACCACTCTTAACGTAATGACTAACATGAATCGAAACTCTCGTAGTGAGCAAAACAACTTTAGACCTAACCAAGATGCATTTAAACAACAAGATAGTCAAGGAAATTCTCACGACTTTAGTTGGATTCTCGGATAAAAAGGGGTAAGTTATATCTACTATATTTATTAGAATAGGAATATAATATTCAACGCATGGCAGATACTTCACTATTTTCTAGGTTACAGAGATTATTCTCTACAGACGTAGTAATTCGTAACGTAGGAGGGAAGAACTTAAAAGTAATAGATACTAACCACATACAGTCAAGTGGACAGTATTCTACCAACTCTTTAGTAGATAGGTTTACTAGGCTTCACCTATATAACAATAAGAACCTTTTCAATCCCAACCTCAACTATCAAACACTAAGAGTTCAGCTATATACAGACTATGAAGCAATGGATACGGATCCAATTATTGCTTCTGCACTAGATATCTTAGCTGATGAGGTTACATTGAAGAATGAGTACAACGATGTACTTTCTATAAAATCTTCGGATGATAACATCCAAAGTACTCTCCACAACTTACATTATGATATTCTTAATATAGAATTCAACTTATGGTCATGGGCACGTAACCTATGTAAGTATGGTGATTTCTTCTTAAAGCTAGAAATTGCTGAGGAATTAGGAGTATACAATGTCATCCCTTATACTGTGTATAACATGGTAAGAACAGAGGGAGAAGATCAAACCAAACCAAATGAGGTAAGGTTTAAGATCGACTTAGACGGTATAGCATATACCTCAGACCCCAACTACGTTACCCGTAACGATAGAAAAGTAATCGAGTTAGACAACTATGAGGTAGCACACTTCAGATTGCTATCAGATACCAACTACCTTCCATACGGACGTTCTTATCTAGAACCAGCAAGAAAGATCTTCAAGCAGTTAAGTTTGATGGAAGATGCGATGTTGATTCACCGTATTGTACGTTCTGCTGAAAAGAGAATGTTCTACATCAATGTAGGATCAATTCCTCCAAACGAAGTAGAGCAGTTTATGCAGAAGACTGTAGATAGTATTAAAAAGACTCCATACGTAGATCCAAATACAGGAGACTACAACCTACGATTCAATCTACAGAACATGATGGAGGATTTCTATCTTCCAGTTCGTGGTAACGATACTACAACTAGAATAGACACTACTCCAGGTCTAACCTACGATGGTGCCAATGATGTTGAATATTTAAGAGATAAACTATTTGCAGCTCTTAAAATTCCAAAAGCATACTTTGGATACGAAGGTGACCTACAAGGTAGAGCAACTCTAGCAGCAGAGGATATCCGCTTTGCAAGAACAGTAGAAAGAATACAACGTATTATTGAATCTGAATTAGTTAAGATCTCATTAGTACACTTATATGCTCAAGGATTTAGAGGTGAGGCATTGACCAACTTTGAATTGAAGTTGTCATCTCCTTCTATTATTTACGAGCAAGAAAAGGTTGCACTCTTAAAAGAGAAGTTTGATTTAGTATCTCAAATCAAAGACAGTGAGATGTTCTCTACTGACTGGATTTACGAGAACCTATTTAACATCTCTGATCAGCAAGTAATCAATCAAAGAGATCTAGTACGCTCTGATGCAGCTAGAAACTTCCGTCTAACTCAGATTAATAGTGAAGGTAACGATCCACTAGAATCAGGTAAGACATATGGAACACCTCACGATCTTGCTACAATCTATAAACAAAACAATGATACCACAGATGGCAAAGTCCCTCCAGGGTATGAAGACAAAGAGACCGTACAAGGTCGTCCACAAGAGAGAGCATCCTTTATCGGAACACAAGATGATCCGTTAGGAGGAAGAGATAGGCTAGGAATAGATATGACAGGTGCTCATGACTACAACGATCCTAAGACCCAGAGTAAGTTAAGTGAGGCTAGAAGAGTCTTTTTAACAAACAAGGAACACTTATTCTCTAAGGTACCAACAGTACAAAAAGAGGCAGGATTGCTCAACGAGGACAACATAAAAGGTTTAAACGATTAACTTCTATTTATTTATAATGGAAGGGAATAAATAGCTTCATACATGAAAGTACGCCATTCAAAATACAAAAATACAGGATTAATCTTCGAACTGCTTGTAAAGCAGGTTGCAGCGGACACTCTAAACAACACAGACTCCAATGCAGTATCGTTGATTAAGAAGTATTTCACAGGAAAATCAGCCTTAGCAAAGGAGTTGAGATTATATGAATTTGTAATCAAGAACAACAACACTTCTCCAGCTAAAGCAGAAACAATCATTTCAACAATATTAGAGCTATCTCAAAAGATTGATCGTAACGCAGCTAAGAAGCAAAGGTACAATTTAGTAAAGGAGATAAAAGAAAGCTACAACGAGAGTGATCTGTTTACAATAAAAGTACCACATTATAAAGCTTTAGCAGCAACCTACTGTTTACTTGAAGCTCACACCAATCCAGATGTTGTAAATCCAGAAGTGCTTATTGAGAATAAGACTACTGTATTGGAGCACTTAACAGGTTCAGAGCAAAAAGAAGAAGAGGTAAAACAAAGTTTACTAGAGGAGTACTCAAAATACGAGGAAGATCTAAGGCTTCTCACTTACAAGATATTACTTGAGAAGTTTAACGGAGAATACGCATCTCTCCTTCCAGAACAAAAGACTCTACTTAAGGAGTTTATCTCTAGTGTAGATTCCAACAACAAATTGTTTACGTTAGTTAACGAGCAGTTGGATATAGTAAAGAAATCATTAGTAGCAACCACCCTTGTTGTAGAAGACAAAGTTGTAGCACTAAAGCTAAATGAAATTGCAAACAATATTAGCCCTTTAAATAAAGGAACACGTATTGACGATTCACATCTTCTAAACCTCATGCAGTACTATCAGTTGCTTCATGAAATTGTTCAAGCAAAATGAGAATCAAAAAAGAAGCATTAATACAAGCATTGGATGAGCTTTTATCAGAAATATCTTCGACAGGAGGTATGGTAGGTGGAGCAGGTCCAATTAAAACACCTAATGCTTTTGGTAGCAATAACAAATCACTGAAGATACTCAGAAAGTATCTAACGGACACAGAAAGAACATTCAAACATACAAAGAAGCTGTAAGATGAATTTACAAAAGCAATTTGAACAATACAAAGCAGGAGATTTATCTTCTTATAATTTCCTTAGAGAAGCTCGTATGGCTTACCCAAGATTGGTAACACCAAACAACTCTATTGATGATGCTGTTTATATTCTAAAGAATAACGGATTGGTATTTGAGGAGTATTCTGCTCCCGAATCAACTTCTCCACTAGACGTATTAGAGTCTGCTATTCGCTATGAACTCTCTTGTATGGATTGTAGTGTATTTGATTGTACTAACGAAGAGTACATGGAAGCTAGAGAAAAAGCTGAAAAGAACTTAGCAAAGGATCCAGCTCACTACGTAAACTTAAAAGCAGATGTTAAACCAACAGACGCTGACAAGATGAAACCAGCTACAACTCAAAACATGGTAGATGATGAGAATGGTATGAAGATTCAAAAGCTTCAAGAAGCTATTCTTACTGTTGCATTAAAGAAGATGTTAACTGAAGACGAAAAGTAAGATGAGCAATTTATTAGTATCATATACTCCATTTAAGCCGACTACCATTAACGAAGTTAAAGGTGGACGCAAAGGCATTATGGAAGTATCTGGTGTTATGCAAAGAGCTGGTGCCAAGAACCAAAACGGTCGTGTGTATGACAGAGCAATCTTAGAAAGAGAGACTCAAAAGTACATGGACAACTTCGTTAAAGTAGGAAACGCTTACGGAGAATTGGATCACCCAGAATCACCAATTGTATCTTTAAAGAATGCATCTCACGTAGTTACAGAGCTATGGTGGGAAGGTGATGATTTGATGGGAACTATGGCTCTACTGGATACACCATCAGGAAATATTGTAAAAAGTATTATTGAAGCAGGTTGGACTATTGGAGTTTCTTCTAGAGGTACAGGAAGTGTATCACAAACAAACGAAGGACACTTAGCTGTACAACCAGACTTTGAGCTTGTATGTTGGGATTTTGTTTCAAACCCATCTACTCACGGAGCGTTTATGAATCCAATGAACCTGAACGAAGGAGTAACAGCTCAACAATTAGACAAATACCACAAGGTAAACAATTTAATCAGAGAGATCATCTGCGAGACAACTTGCATGTGTGCTCTATAAGAAGCCTGCTACCTTAGGCAAACCTTTTTAAGGACTGAGACCCGGCTACCGAGCCGGGTTTCTTGTTTTTGGAAAAAAGTATATATTTATATACGAATATATCGTTCAATCTATACGATATTACTTAAAGTAAATTTCTAATTATACCTTCTAATGGGTATAGAAAATCACAAACGACATTATGGCAAACAAAAATTTGTTTGAGCAAGCTATTGCTGATGCGAAATCTATTCGTGAAGCTGCTATTGCAAACGCCAAACTTGCGTTGGAGGAAAACCTAACTGAAGGTGTTAAAGAAATGTTGGCTGAAAAATTGAAAGCTCTTGAAGAAGAGACTATCGAGGAAGAAGTTGACATGGAAGAAGAAGACACTATGGAAGAAACAGTTGAAGAGGTAGTTGAAGAAACTATCGAAGAAGCTGAGGAAGATTCAATGGAAGAAGAGGTAGTTGCAGAAGCAGAAGAAGGAGAAGAAGACGCTGAGGAGGTAGATGCTGAAGAAGAAGACATGGAGGATGACTCTGAAGAAGTAGAGGACGACATGGAAGATTCAGAAGAAGTAGAGTCTGAGGTAGAAGATATGTCTATCGAAGATTTGAAAGACCTAATTCGTGATATCCTAGCTCAGGAAATGGGTGAGGAAGGCGAAGACGAAGCTGATATGGAAGTTGATCTAGAAGCACCAGTTGATGGTATGGAAGGTGAAGCTGAAGTTGAAGGCGGCGAAGAAGAAGTTGATCTTGAAGAATTACTATCTGAATTGACAGAGGGTGATATGGAAGAAGAAGCTAACGACATGAATGCACAAGGTAACCAAGATGTTGCTGAAGGTGAGTACATGGAGGAAGAAGAGACTATGGAAGAAGGAGCTATGTTTAGTCCTGAAACTATTCAAGCAGCTATGGATGTTGTAAACAATATCCCAGGTGTTGAATTAGGTGCAGACGGAATCCTAAATCTATTGAAAGGCTTAGCAGTAGGAGTTCCAGGTTTAGCAGTAGGTGCTGGTGCATTAGCAGCAGGTAGAGCCGACGCTAAAGATGCTGAGAAAGCTCAGAACGAAGCTGAACTCGACGAAGCTATGGCTACTATTGAAGCTCTTCAAGAAGATCTCAACGAAACGAACTTGTTGAATGCAAAATTATTGTACTTGAACAAGATCTTTAAATCTAACAACTTAACTGAATCACAAAAAGCTAATACAATTGCTTCTTTTGATAAAGCTGAGACTGTTAAAGAAGTTAAATTGGTTTTCGAAACTGTAAGTGAGAACTTAACTGTAAACACAACTACTAAGCCTATGAATGAGGTTAAAGGTATGGCAAGCAAAGCTGTTGGCAATGCTCCTAAGAAACCTGAGATCATCACAGAAGCTAACAGTGTAGTAGCTCGTATGCAGAAGCTCGCTGGTATTATCAAATAATTTTAAACTGATTCTAAATTAAATTACAATGGAATTAAACAATCTACTTAACGAATCAGCAAACGGCTACAAGTCGTTGCAAGCTGATGCGTCTCGTTTGGCCTCTAAGTGGTCTGCAACAGGTCTTTTGGAAGGTCTAAGCAACGAAAACGAGAAAAACTCAATGGCTATGATCTTGGAAAACCAAGCTAAGCAAATCGTAGCTGAGCAATCTTCTAACGGAACAGGTGCTATCGGTGGTGGTACTGGTCAAGAGGCTTGGGCTGGTGTAGCTCTTCCTTTGGTACGTAAGGTATTCGCTCAAATCGCTGCTCAAGATTTCGTATCTGTTCAGCCGATGAACTTGCCTTCAGGTCTAGTATTTTACTTAGACTTCAAGTACACAGGTGGTGCTTCTTTGTACGGTAACGTATCTGATGCAGGTGATGCTAACAAAATGAGTGTAAACGAAGAAGTTTCTGGTGGTCTTTACGGCGCTGGTGCATTCGGTTACTCTATCAACAGCAAAACTTCTGCTGCATTGACTATCGCTTCTTCTGCTGCTGCAACTGCTGCTGACGTAAACTTCTCTGGTCTTGAGGCTGGTAAAGATTTGATCGTTATTGCTGCTGCTAACGTACCAGCTGACGCTGACTTGAAAGCTGTAAGATCTTTCTCTTTGGCAGGTATCGCAGGTATCCTTCCAGCATTCACTAAGGTTGCTGCTAACGGTGACCTACACTTTGTAGCAGACACAACTGCTGCTGCTGATGCTGCATTGACTTACTCAGTACAGCCAACAGATATCGACAGAGGTGACTTCGAAGATGCTCCTGCAGGTTCAATCACTATCCCAGAAATCAATGTAAACCTTGCTTCTGAGAGCATCGTTGCTAAGACTCGTAAGTTGAAAGCACAGTGGACTCCAGAATTCGCACAGGATCTTAACGCTTACCATAGCGTAGATGCTGAGGCTGAGTTGACTTCTATGTTATCTGAGTACATCTCTATGGAGATCGATCTTGAGATCTTGGATATGTTGATTGCTGACGCTGTAACAGTTGACTACTGGTCTGCTGAAAACAACAAAGTATGGAACGGTAGTGCATTCACTACTTCAACTGCAGACTTCTACAACACACAAGGTCAGTGGTTCCAAACTTTAGGTACTAAGATTCAGAAAGTATCTAACAAAATTCACCAGAAGACTCTTCGTGGTGGTGCAAACTTCGTAGTTTGTTCTCCAGAAGTTGCTACTATCTTGGAAAGCATTCCTGGATACGCTGCATCAACTGACGGTGACAAAATGGACTTCGCAATGGGTGTTCAGAAAGTAGGTAACTTGGCTAGCCGCTTTAAGGTTTACAAAAACCCTTACATGACTGAAAACACTCTATTGATGGGTTACAGAGGTGGTCAATTCTTGGAAACTGGTGCTGTATACGCTCCTTACGTTCCATTGATGATGACTCCTTTAGTATACGATCCAGCAACCTTCACTCCACGTAAAGGTTTGATGACTCGTTACGCTAAGAAAATGGTTCGTCCAGAATTCTACGGTAAAATCTTGGTTGAAGGTTTGGCTACTGTATAAGCAGTTAGTAGAATTTATATATAAGTTAAGGGGGCTTCGGCCCCCTTTTCTTTTTTCTAAAACCTATTTATACGAAACGATAAAGTTACATACATATGGCATCTAACAGTCACGAAGACGAGATCTTCAAAGCTAAGAGAAAACCGAAAGGACCAATCAAGTTTAAGCTACAGCTTAACGATGAACAGAAGCATGCAAAGCAAGTCATCTTAGATAATCCAGTAACAGTTCTAAAAGGAATGGCAGGAAGTGGTAAGACGCTTATTGCAACTCAAGTAGGATTAGATCTTTTATTTAGAAAAGAGATAGATAAGATTATTATTACTCGTCCAACAGTATCGAAAGAAGATATAGGATTCTTACCAGGAGATATTAAAGAGAAGATGGATCCATGGTTAGCTCCAATATATCACAACCTTTTTATGCTTTACGATCAAGCTAAGGTAGAGAAGGAAATAGAGCTTGGAAACATAGAGATTGTACCCTTTGCTTTTATGAGAGGTAGAACCTTTGTAAATGCTTTTGTGATCGTAGATGAAGCTCAAAACGTAACTCACACCCAGATGGAAACTGTGCTAGGGAGACTTGGTAAAGAGAGTAAGATGGTAGTGTGTGGTGACATGGCTCAGATCGATTTAAAAGATAAGAGACAAACGGGATTTTCTTTCCTTGCAAGGTTAGAGGAAAACGTACCAGGCTTTAAGATGGTAGCTTTACAGAGAAACCACAGACACGAAATTGTATCACCAATCCTTAAGGTATATCAAGAGTTTAGGGATTAGTAGCTATTTACTATTTATAATAAAACCACCCTATGGCTGATATACAAATTTGGAATGGTAGCTCTACATTTGCCCCTGGACAAACTCCAAATGGGTTTTATGATAGTGATACCGATTTCCAAGCTGACGCAGATAAAGTAGCAAAGTATTGTGCTACTAGGTTGGGATACCCAATGCTTGATGTTGAGCTATACTCAGGATCTTTCTACACAGCATTTGAAGAAGCAGTAACTGCGTATGGCAATGAGGTGTTCCAATATAAAGTAAGAGAGAATTACATTTCTTTTGAAGGATCAGATGCCAATGCAAACATTAACAATGCGGTAATTGCACCAAACCTCCAAGGCTCGGTAAGAGTATCAGAATACTACGGAACTGAGGCAGGTGTAGGTGGAAACGTAACAAAGTACTCGGGGTCTATAGATGCCGTGGCAGGCACGCAGGTGTACGATCTAGGGCAGTGGAAAACAGATAATAACATTACAGGTGATATTGAGGTAAGAAAAATATTCTACCAACAACCTCCTGCTATCTTGAGATACTTTGATCCATATGCTGGAACAGGTACGGGTATACAGTCTTTGATGGATGCTTTTGATTTTGGGAATCAATCTCCAGGTATTAACTTTATGATGATGCCTGTATATTTTGATATACTAAAGATTCAAGCTATTGAATTTAATGATGAGGTTAGAAAAAGTGGATACTCTTTTGACCTTGTACACGATACTTTGAAGCTCTTTCCAACACCTAAAACATCAGGTAAAGTATGGTTTGAGTACTTTAAAAAGGACGAAAAGAACAGCTCAATACAATCGAACAGTCCAGGATTAGTATCAAATATAAGCAATGTTCCTTACCAAAATCCTGTTTATTCGGAGATAAACTCCATAGGAAAGCAGTGGATTAGGGAGTATACGCTAGCACTTGTAAAGGAAATGCTAGGATATATCCGTGGAAAATACGGTACTGTACCAATTCCTGGTAGTGAAACTACGCTAAATTCTGGTGATTTATTGGGAGATGCTAGAACAGAGAAGAATTTACTGATAACTCAGCTTAGAGAATTCTTGGATCAGAGCAGTAGAAGTAACCAATTAGAGAGACAAAACGCTGAATCAAACAATCTAAGGAATACTTTTAGCAATGTTCCAATGGTAATTTACGTAAAATGATAAATATTTCTCAAATATTAACAGAAGCAGCTACGTACACCGAGTATGAAACTATTGTTTATGCAAAGTGGACAGAAGAAGCGACCATGAAATACATTGAACAAAGGCTAAGAGCTGAGGATAGTGTAACAGTGGTAAGCGATAAGCTGGATTATGAGGGTAAAAAAGGTAAGAATTCCTCTTACTTAAAGGTAAAAGTACTTACAACACTCCCTCCAGAAGAGGCATATAACAACCTCAAGAAGCTAGCACTAAAGAATATTGCAGAATTGACAGAGTTCAAGTATGCAAAAAACATGATTAAACAAATTCACTCGTGAGTATATTTGGTAGCCGTAAAGATTTCAACCTTTTTAGAGGGGTTGCACGTGAGCTTATCAGCAATGTTGTTGAGCAAGTTGTCGGTTACTATAAGATATCGTTAGAAAGTACTCCCTCAAACATATATGGAGAGAGTTCAAACAAAGTATTTAACGATCCTGTAAAGTTAAACTGTTTAGTCACAAGAGGAGACCAAACAATATCCGCCAATGACTTTGGTCAAGACCTGACTAGAGACGCTTCATTTGCCTTTATAAAGGACGACTTTGTAGATGCAAGTTTACTGGCTGAGGTAGGGGATATCATTTACTGGCAAGGAGATTACTACGAAGTAGATACTGTAAAAGAGAACCAGCTATTCTTTGGAAAGGATAACGATTATAACGAGATTGAAACATATCACGAAAAGTACGGAGCAAGTGTTTCTATTATTTGTGATGCACACCTAACAAGAATAGACAAACTAGGAATAGAAGAGGCTAGGATTTAATGGCAAACAAGAAGTACAAACCAACTCAACAGAGTGCGAAAGAGAAAAGAGCACTACAGCCAGAAGGATACACAAACAGTGTCCCTCCAGCTCGTACTGACTTTAGTCGTAGAGAGTATCAAACTCGTAAAGAAGGTTCACCAAAGCCACCACACATAGGTCTTCAAGACATTGACGAGTCTATCATGTACTATTTTAGTGAAGTCATAGAACCTACTGTAGTACAGAACGGAAAGAAAGTAAAAGTGCCTATCATGTATGGTTCACCTGAGAGATGGTCAAACGTACAAAAGGATGGAGCATTGAGAGACAAGAACGGTAAGTTCATGGCTCCTCTTATTATGTTTAAGAGAACCTCTTTATCAAAGAATAGAGGGTTAACAAATAAGATGGATGCCAACAATCCATCAAACTTTATTGCAGTAAAGAACACATATACAAAAGAGAATGTGTATGATAACTTTGCTGTACTAAACAATAGAAGACCGAAAGAGGAGTACTACGCAAGTATCGTTCCAGACTTTGTAACAATCACATACACTTGTACAGCCTTTACAGACTACGTTGATCAAATGAATAAGATCATCGAAGCAGCAAACTTTGCCGAGGATAGTTACTGGGGTGATGAAGCTAAGTTCATGTTTAGAGCACGTATCGATACTTTTGGTACAACTGTAGAAGTTGGAGCAGGTACAGATAGAGTAGTGACAACAAACTTTGACATAGTACTACAAGGGTATGTGATCCCAGAGATCAAGCAAGCTGACGTTCAAAACTTTAGAAAATACTTTAGCAAAGCTCAGCTCATGTTTAACTTTGAGGTTGCAGGAGACTTGGAAGAGCTTATGGCAAGAGCCGATGCAGCACCAGTACAACCTGGTGTAAGATTCTTCGATGCTGGTATTGGAGCAGCAGGTGCTAGAGCAACAGGAGGTATGAGTGCAGCAGAGATACAGTACTCAACTTTATCAAACTCAAAGTTTGCTTCAAGTACAACACCAAACACTGCAATATTCCCAGACGTATTAATAGTATCAGCCCCTCCAGGATTTGTTGAGACATCTAAGAAAGACTTCTCAATCTACATTAATGGCCAATACATACCACAAGATCAAATTGTAAGCATAACTCAAAACGGTAATAATATTGTAGCAGAGATTGACACGGTAGCACTTGAGTATGTATTGATCGATGACTTTGAGATTTTATTAGTTGGTAAATTTAATTTTGTAGTATAACAATGGCAAGGATTCACGCATCACAGATAAACCCTACTGGATCTTTTCAGATTACTGGCTCGCTTGATGTGCAAGGTCAAACTACGCTACAACAAGTAGCTCCAACAGATCCAGCCCTCATTGTTTCGGGTGCCATGGAGATAGTGGAAGCACAGTTACAAGCTCAAATTCAAAAAGCAAAACTTACTATTGAAAACCTTGGATCACTAGGAGATAGAGAAAGCAACGATACTATCGATTTAGGAGGTTTCTTTTAATATTTATAACATACACGTAACAACATATATCAAATGGCACAAAAGATATTATTAAGGAGAGGTCCCATTGGGAGTATTCCATCCGTTGCTTCTCAGCAAGGTGAATTACTCTTAGCTACCGGATCGATAAGCGACCTATCGGGGCCGTTTATTACAATGACAGGTACAGCAGGTACTGGAACTTCAACAATTGTAGGTAAGATTTACGAAGGCAGTGCAGCTCCTGCTATAACATCAAATTCTGCATTAACGGGATTACCCTTCTACGCTACAGGTGATAAAAGTTTATATAGACTTAACCATGCTGGTAATGAGCGTTTAGATTTAACTGGTAACTTAGAAGGTAACACGGTCAGTGCAATGACCATCACTACCTTAACAGGTACCACAATCAATCTATCAGGCGACATTACAGGTTCCAACTTATTGTTGAGTGGTGATGCTAATATAGACGGTAATATCGTATTAGGAGGTAACATTACCATTGGTGATGCTAACACTGATAATATATTCTTAGGTGGTGAGTTAACTTCGGATATCATCCCAGATGCAGACGATACTTACGCACTAGGTTCAGCAACAAGAAGATGGAACATCTACGGTGTTGACTCTGTTATCTCTGGTAGCTTTAGCGGTTCATTCCAAGGTAACTTCCTTGGAGGGATGTTTGATATTGCTGGAGGTGGTCAAGGATCTGGTACAGATACAATTGATGCAAACGACACCATTACATTCACTAACGCTAGTGATCATGGGTTTGCATTTAACATCACAGATAATCAGGTATCTTTAGCTACTCCACAATCTCTAAAGACTACAGCATCTCCAACATTCGCTGGTGCCACAGCAGGAAATATTCAAGTAGGTGTTACTGGTGACAATGAGATTGACACAACCTCAGGAAACTTAACAATTGATTCTGCAGGAGGTACAACTACAATTGACGATAATGCTGCCGTAACAGGAACCTTAACAGTAACTGGTGCAACAGACTTAAACAGCTCATTAAACGTACAAGGTAATATTGTATTAGATGGAGCAGGTGCACAGAGCATTACAAACTCAAACGGCAACTTAACAATTGCTTCTACATCAGGAAACGTATCCGTAGAGGGTTCAGTATTTGCAGGTGATGATTTAACCGTACCAGGTAACTTAACAGTTCAAGGTACAACTACAACAATCAACTCTACCGAAGTAAACATTGGTGATAATATCATCACATTGAATGCTGCTGGTACAGTAGCTGATGGTGGAGTTCAAGTAATTGATACAACAGGTACTGCAGGTACTGGTTCGATTCTTTGGAATGCTACCAATGACTATTGGTATGCAGGTGTAAGCGGATCAACACATTTTAGATTATCAACATTCACAAATGCTGATCCTGTTTCTAATGCAATTCCAAAGATTGATGCCAACAAAAGATTAGTAGCATCGAACATTGCAGATACGGGTACACAAGTTGACATCTCTGTAGATCTTGACTTGAATGGTAACGATCTTGTAAATGTTAACTCG